>ENA-OSEY01000154-OSEY01000154.1-marine-metagenome-genome-assembly--contig:-NODE-154-length-50640-cov-5.428594_pt1 | contig 50640 bp, 39 predicted proteins | sample MGYA00248465_ERZ534230 | MGnify/ENA primary metagenome ERZ534230 (study PRJEB26409, sample SAMN06344110) | marine metagenome | isolation source: Sea water from surface | place: Atlantic Ocean:Southern... | reverse complement strand
ACTGTAACACCCATTCCTTTTTGATTGTCTGCATTTATCTTCTTAAAGTATTTATTTAATGTTGTTCCATTTCCAGTAGGGCTAGTACCTAAGTCTAATCTAGTGTGATCAGCTTCTTGGCCATATAGATAGCCAAACCCTTCATCCCATTTGTGTTCCATATCAGTGTAATTTTTTCCAGATGAAAGAACATTATTATCGTTATCTTGAACTCTTGTGCCAGAGTCTAATTGATATGGTGTAATGTAATTATTGATTATTTGATCAACGGCCATTGCTCCAATAATACCTTTTATAAATGTTTGATCAACTTCATGACCTTTAGCATTTACTCTGATAGTCCTAGTAGGATCAGTCAAGACTCCTGGTTGACCATTTGAAGCGTCTGAAGCCCAGTTAGGGATTACATTGTCTACAAAGTCAGCTATCATTGCATCAAAGAGTGGCTTAACAGTAGCTGATGCTAACGGAGAAGAAGCAGTTTTATTACCCATTTTTTTCCCAGATGTATTTAGAGATTCATCAGCGAATCCAGTTCCATCGTTAAACATTTCTAGGATCTGTTCCTTTGTTGAAGTATTACTTTTTAGAGCTAAGTAAACTGCATCAGCCATATTTAACCTTGCAGTTTGTCCACTAAAGGATACTGTTGATTCTCCAGCTCTAGCAAATTCGTAAGAGTAAGGCACTTCAACAGTTTGAACAACAGGTACTTTAACTTCAACTTCAACAGTTTCAACAACAGTTTGAACAACTGGTACTTCAACTTCAACAATCTCGTATTGGATATCTTCTTTTGCACATGATGCAAAAAACAGAGCAATAGATAATATATATAGTGTTGGTTTATTAGTAATTTTTTTCATAATTTTCATTGTGTTTAATTCATATTAAATACATTTAGAGCGGTTCTAAATGGCTTATGGAAATATGAAATCTTAATTAGAGATTTTAATCTATTTAGAACCGTTCTAAATTATATTTCCTCAAATATAAATAATTTATTTAGAATAGTTCTAAATAACAATATTTTTTTTAATATTGTTGTCTAATTACATAAACATGAAAAAATTACTACCAATTTTAATGCTGTTAATTCTTAGTTGCTCCAATAATGAATCTGAGCAGGTTGTTAATATGTATAGCCAAAGACATTATGATGTTGATCAAAAACAGTATGATAATTTTGAAGAAAAAACCGGAATAAAAGTTAATGTTATCAAGGCAAACGCAGATGAACTAATTCAAAGGATTAAGAGTGAAGGAGAAAATAGTCCTGCAGATCTATTTATCACTGTTGACGTTGGTAAATTATGGCAAGCTGCAGATATGGGTCTCCTCCAAAAGTATGATGATAAAAATTTAACTGGTGGAATTCCAGAAAGTTTAATCGATAAAAATGGATTTTGGGTACCTGTAACATATAGGTCTAGAGTTTTAGTCTATAGTAATGAAAGAGTTAAGAAGAGTGAGTTAAGCACTTATGAAGATTTAGCTAACCCAAAATGGAAGGGTAGACTCCTTGTCAGATCATCTTCAAATTCTTACAATCAAGCCTTAATGTCCTCTTTAGTTGCTAACCTTGGAGAAGATGCTACACAAGAGTGGACAAAATCAGTTGTCTCAAATTTTGCAAGAGATCCAAAAGGAAATGATCGTGACCAAGTTAAGGCAATTGCTGCTGGTCAAGGAGATGTTGCAATTGTTAACTCATATTACATAGGATTACTTCTCTCCTCTGAAAATGAAGAAGAGGTTAATGCAGGAAATGCAATATCTGTATTTTTCCCTAATCAAGGCGAGGGTGAAAGAGGGTCTCATATTAATGTGTCTGGTGTTGCATTAGCAAAGAATTCCCCAAATAAGTCTAACGCATTAAAATTGATTGAATATTTGACAAGTGATGAAGCTCAGGAGATATACGTAAACAATACTTTTGAATATTCTGTCAAACCAAATATTGAACCTAACGATATTGTTAAAGAGTGGGGTGCCTTTAGAAAAGATCCTTTAGATCTTAACATGTTAGGTATAAAAAGGAATGACGCAATTCGTATATTTGATGCTGGAGGTTGGAAATAAAACCTAAAAGTATCAAAAGATGAATGTTAAAGCGCTAACATTATTTATCTCTTTAATTTTATTGTGTCCACTCATATATCTTGTATATAATGTTCTTGGATTAAAATCTGAAAATTTTTTTTATCTATGGAATAGTCTATTAATAGATTATTCTTTAAATACAATATATCTTGTTTTTTTAACATCATTATTCTCTCTTTTTTTAGGAATAATTCCTGCTTGGTTTGTTTCAACCAGTAATTTTAGGGGTAAAAATTTTTTTGATGTAATCCTTTTTCTACCTCTAGCAATTCCATCATATATCATTGCATTTACCTATAGCGATCTACTAAGTTATACTGGCCCAATGCAAAGTTTCGTCAGAAATAATATTCCTCAGCTGAGTCCATATGTCAATCAGGATTATTTACAGATTGAAATTTTAGCCTTTTTGATGGCCCTGGTATTATATCCTTATTTATACACTGCATGTAGGATCTCTTTCTCACTGATAGGATCAAACTATATTAATATTTCAAAAAATCTTGGTATGTCTCAGTTTAAAACCTTTTTTAAAATTATTATACCTATATCAAGAGTATCTATATTTTCAGGTCTTTTTTTGATTATAATGGAAGTTTTGAATGAGTACGGAGCTGTTAAATACTTTGGAGTTAACACTTTTACAAGTGGAATCTTTAGATCATGGAATTCTATGGGTGATGTAGATACTGCAAAGATCCTCGCCGTATGTTTATTAATACTAGTCTCTTTATTTTTTATTTTGGAGAGATACAATAGTTCAAAGTATAAATACAATTACAAACCTAATGATAATATATCAGGAACTTATAATGTTGGCAAGAGCTTAAGATTGGTAATTAATTTTATTTGTCTACTCCCATTTTTAATTGGATTCTTGATTCCACTTATATACATAGTAAATAATGTGTTTAAGACGATAAATCTTATTGATTTAAATGAACTATTTGAAATATCGTTTAACTCATTTTTTTTAGCTTTTGTATCATCTTTAATAATCATAATTATTGCTGTTTTATTTCAATATTTAAAAAAAATATCCAGTAGCCGAACCGTCTTTTTTTTTAGTGAAATTGTATCACTTACATATGCTCTTCCAGGTGCTGTTATAGCACTTTCTTTGATTATGATATTAGCGTTTTTATCTACTAACTTATCAAATTTAGTAGGATCATCAATTGTTTTTGGATCAATTATAGTATTAGTATATGCTTATGTAATGAGATATATGGCAGTGGGCATTTCTCCGCTAAGATCCAGTTTTGAAAAACATCCAGAATCATATGATGAGACTGGTAAAAATTTAGGTATGTCTAATTTAAGTTTATTTAAAAAAGTTCATTTACCAATAAATAAAACAGCAGTGTTAATTGCCTTTATATTGTGCTTTGTAGACATAATAAAAGAATTACCGATAACCTTAATATTGAGACCTTTTAATTTTGATACATTAGCTGTCAGAACATATGAATATGCAATTGAGGAGATGATTGCAAAATCTTCAATATACTCATTAGTAATTATTTTATTTGGTTCTGTTTTATTGATATTTTTGAGAAAAATTATAAATAAGAGTGTCAATGTATCTTAACATAGAAAATTTAGTAAAATATTACAATGAGAAATTACCTTTAATAAAGGGTCTAAACTTTTCTGTTGATAAGGGAGAGTTTGTTTCATTCATAGGAGAAAGTGGTTCAGGAAAGACAACTTTTTTAAAATGTTTAGCTGGTCTAGAAAGTGTGAATTCTGGTAAAATAGTTTTAAATCAAAGAGTATTAAATGACAAAAAAATATTTATAAAACCTCATTTGAGAAAAATTGGTTTTATTTTTCAGGATTATCCTCTTTTTCCACACTTAAATATCTTAGATAATTTAAAGATAAATCTTGATTCAAAATACATTAGAAATATTCCTTACTTCATTGAATTGACAGGTTTGAATAAGTTACAAGAAAGGTATCCTCATGAATTATCAGGTGGTGAGCAACAAAGAGTATGTATTGCAAGAGCCTTGGTAAGAGAACCTGATCTTCTTTTGATGGATGAACCATTTAGTAATCTTGATTCAGGAATAAAATCAAAAATTAAAAGTGAGATATATAAGATTTTGAAAGAAACTAATACAACTACTATACTTGTAACACACGATATTAGAGATACATTTGATATTTCTGATAAGATTTTAATATTTAAGGCAGGAATTGTACAACAGTATGATAATCCCGAGGAAATGTATTGTAACCCTGTTAACTGCTATTGTGCGGAGATACTTGGTGATTTAAATAAAATAAATATTGATAGTCGAAATTTATTTATAAGACCGGAAAATATAAACCTCGTAGAAAAATCAAAATATAAGATTAAAGTTGAAAAAATCTCCTTCCTAGGTAAAGAGTACAAAATTCAGGCCAATTTAAATGGAGATTCAATTTACTTTTATAATTCTAAACCACTAAAAAATTCTAAAAATCTTTTTATTGATTTCAATAAAGATGATTTAATAGAGTTTGATAAAAGGTGTAGTAACTATTTCACATAGATTATTAGACAGCTTATTTATACTCATTATAAATTACTGTAAATGAGTAATTTATAATCATTCTAAGGTATTTTTAGTTTAATTTTACTAAAAATTATTTAAAATGATTCAAACAGTTAATACATGTGTAAATTGTACAAATATGACAGAGTCATTAATTTGTTCAAGACACAACGTACAAGTTGAGGCTAACAATATTTGTGGTGATCACACAATTAAAGAGTAATTTAGTATTTCACTTCATATTTATTGCTAGTAAATTTTCACCATCCAGATTTCTGTGATTTATTTAGTCACATGTGAAATCTTTTGGTTAAAACTTTTAATATATTTACCTAGTAAATAGATAGCTAATTATGTTCCAGAATAAAATGTCATTGAGACTTAGAATTTTTATCTCGATGATCTTGCTGGTGTTTACTGCAACTCTCCTTGTTCTTGGTTCAACATACTACCAATATAGAACTGAATCTGATCAATATAATTCATACAGGCAAGAGAGAAAAGAAAATCAATTAAAAAGACAGATCAATTATATAGTCAATAAATATGATCTTTCAAATAACTATGATTTATGGGACAATTATCAACCTGATTTTGAAGAAATAACCCGTATTCATAATGTTGAATATTCAATATTTAAATCTGATGGAACACCACTTTTTTATTCCTATCTTCCTCTTGACGTAATTTCAAATAACTATTCATTAGATGTTGACTTTGCACAAATGTTATTATCAAATGAAGAGGGAAAATTTACTTCAGAAAATTTTACAGATGTAGGAAAATTTCAATCTTCATACAGTGTCCTAAAAGATGATCTAGGAAAAAAATATGCTATTCTGTTTTTTCCTTATTTTCAGGATGTATCATTTGCAGAAAGTGAATTGAATGTGTTTCTCTCTACACTATATCAGATATATTTCATAATGCTGGTTGTTGCAATTGTTCTGGCTTATTTTATATCAAGATTTGTAACCAGATCAATAGAAACAATAAGGCTAAAAATTGGTCAAGCTGGACTATTAAAAAAGAATGAAAAGATATATCTTAAAAATGCCACTAAAGAAATAGATAGTCTTGTAAATTCTTACAATAAAATGATCGATGACCTTGACGATAGTGTTCAGAGATTAGCTAAAACAGAAAGAGAACAAGCTTGGCAAGAAATGGCAAAACAAGTTGCACACGAAATTAAAAATCCATTGACACCAATGAGACTTACTGTCCAAAGCTTTCAGAAAAATAGTGGAATAGATTCAATTGATGAGAAGATCAAGATTAATGATTTTTGTCAAACTCTAATAGAACAAATTGATACAATGAGTAACGTTGCTACATCATTTTCGGATTTTGCTACTCTTCCAAAAACACAGCTTGAAAAAACTGATATAGTGGATGCTACAAAAAAAGCTGTGGAAATTTTTGAGCAAAACAACATAACTTTTAAGACTTCCGGAAATAATATTTTTGTAAAACTAGACAAAGAACAATGGATTAGAGTTATGACTAACTTGATCAAAAATAGTATCCAGGCAATTCCTCATGATAGAGATCCAGATATACTTGTTCAGATATCTGAAAACTCAAAATCTGTGAAGATTCTAGTCTCCGATAATGGGCAGGGAGTTTCAAAAAGTAACAGAGATAAAATCTTTGAACCAAAGTTTACTACCAAATCAGATGGTATGGGGCTCGGATTGGGAATTGTAAAAAATATAATTAGTTCTCACAGAGGAAAAATTTCATACAAATCAAAAAGTAATAAGGGAACTGATTTTACTATTACACTTCCTAAATAGCTAACAAAATTCGTTGTAAGCCTGAACTAAGTTTTCAGAAATTAGATTGGCATCCCTTCCTTCTATGTGATGTCTTTCAACCATATGAACTAGCTCTCCATCTTTAAAGAGTGCTATTGATGGGGAAGATGGAGGAAATGGAAGCATCTCTTGTCTCGCAGCTTCTGTTGCTTCAATGTCAAATCCAGCAAAGACTGTAAACAGATTATCAGGAGTAGACCCGTTTGATAACGACATAATTACACCTGGTCTAGCATTCTTTGCAGCACAACCACAAACAGAGTTCACTACAATTAAGGAAGTACCAGATTTAGATAAGGCACTTTTAACATCTTCTGATGTGGTAAGTTCTGAAAATCCTGAATTTGTTAATTCAAGTTTAAACGGTTTTACGATTTCTTCCGGGTACATAATTTTTTTTACAAATATATGAAGAATACCTATTATTAATTTTAGATTAACTTATATTTAGTATTTATTACAAAATTTGAAAAACAAACAATTAAAATATGATCATGCATATCTAAAAATGGCAGAAGAATGGTCAAAGCTTTCGTACTGTAAACGAAGACAAGTTGGAGCTTTAATCGTTAAGGATAAAATGATTATTTCCGATGGATATAATGGTACCCCCTCCGGCTTTGAAAACATTTGTGAAGATGATGAAGGGTATACAAAATGGTATGTTCTTCATGCTGAGGCTAATGCAATTGCAAAGGTGTCTGGCTCTACTCAATCCACCGACGGAGCAACCCTATACATAACCTTATCACCCTGTAGAGAATGTAGTAAATTGATTTTTCAATCTGGTATTAAAAGAGTTGTATATTCAAAAAAGTATAAAGACCAATCTGGTATTGAATTCCTAATTAAATCCGGAGTTAAGGTTGACTATATTGAAATTTAAGAGCCTTCGTTTCTATCTCTTATTCTTCGTGAGAGCATTAGTATTAATATCAATAACAAAGCACATAGTGAAAGTATAAAACAAATTAATGCAATCTTGTTTTCATCTTCCAAAAAATTATAGATATTTAATTGAGTTAAATTAAATACTACTAACAAAATTGTTAAAAACAATAAAAATTTTTCTAGTTTTTTCATATCTACATTGCAAACATAATCTAAAATTTTTTCTTTAAGATATTTTTTTCTTTCATTTTAAACCCCCAGAACAGAGGAGATATTTTATAAAATTAACTTAATATTTAAATTAAAATTTTGTGTTTTGTACTAAAAAAAACAAAGAGAAAAATATTTTTTCTCATTGTTAAAAACTTTATGTTAATGTGTCTAATTTGGACTTTCAATTTTCATTAATATTTTAAATATTTGAAGATTAGAAATTTATCCATAAACGAAAATTATTTATTATGCAGCAAGAACCACTATTACAAGAAAACAAAGATAGATTCGTAATATTTCCAATTGAACATCATGACATATGGGAATGGTACAAAAAATGTGAGGCTAGTTTTTGGACAGCCGAAGAAATTGATCTTCATCAAGATTTAAATGATTGGAGCTCGAAGCTAAACGACGATGAAAGATTTTTCATTAAACATATTCTTGCTTTTTTTGCTGCTTCAGATGGTATTGTTAATGAGAACTTAGCTGAAAATTTTGTTAATGAAGTTCAATATTCTGAGGCAAAATTTTTCTACGGTTTTCAAATTATGATGGAAAATATTCATTCGGAGACATATTCTTTACTTATTGATACATATGTAAAGGATGATAAGGAAAAAGATACTCTGTTTAAAGCTATAGAAAATTTCCCAGCGATTAAAAAGAAAGCAGACTGGGCTCTAAAATGGATTGAGTCTGACTCTTTTGCTGAGAGACTTATCGCTTTTGCGGGAGTTGAAGGGATATTTTTCTCAGGCTCTTTCTGTTCAATTTTTTGGTTAAAAAAGAGAGGACTGATGCCAGGACTAACATTTTCTAACGAATTAATTTCTCGTGATGAAGGTGTACATTGTGATTTTGCAGTCCATCTTCATAACCATCATATTATAAATAAAGTGCCAAAGGAAAGAATTAAAGAAATTTTAATTGATGCTCTTAATATTGAAAGAGAATTTATAACGGAATCTTTACCAGTAAGTTTAATTGGAATGAATGCAAAATTAATGACACAATATCTAGAATTTGTTACCGATAGACTTTTAGATCAATTTGGATGTGAAAAAGAATTTAATGTTTCTAATCCATTTGACTTCATGGATATGATCAACCTTCAAGGTAAAACTAATTTCTTTGAGAAAAGAGTTTCTGAATACCAAAAAGCAGGTGTTCTAAATAATGATAAAAAAGAAGAGTCAAACTTTGATCTTGACGATGACTTCTAAAATAATCGTTTAGTTAATTTTTAATAAAAATGATATTATAAGTATATGGCTATGTACGTGATTAAAAGGGACGGTAAGAAAGAGCCCATAATGTTTGATAAAATAACCGCAAGGATAAAGAAGCTTTGTTATGGTTTCAATGACTTAGTAGATCCTGTTAGAGTTGCAATGAGGGTAATTGAGGGTCTTTATGATGGTGTAACAACCTCTGAATTAGATAACCTTGCAGCAGAAATTGCTGCTACTATGACAACTACTCATCCAGATTATGCATCGCTTGCGGCAAGAATTTCTGTCTCGAACTTACATAAAAATACTATGAAGTCCTTCTCTGATACAATGAAAGATCTTCATGCATATGTTAATCCAATAACAGGTAAAAAGGCTCCCCTTCTATCAGATGATGTATATAAAGTAATTAAGAAAAATGCAGAACTACTCGACTCAAAGATTATATACAATAGAGACTTTGGCTATGATTACTTTGGATTTAAAACACTGGAAAGATCATACCTTTTAAAAATCAATGGAAAGATAGTTGAGAGACCACAACATATGTTGATGAGAGTTTCAGTAGGTATTCATCTTGATGATATTGATGCTGTAATTGATACCTACGAGTTAATGTCAAAAAAATATTTTACTCATGCAACTCCAACTCTGTTTAATGCAGGTACACCAAAGCCACAAATGTCTTCGTGTTTCCTTCTAACAATGCAAGATGACAGTATTGATGGGATCTACGATACACTAAAACAGACAGCTAAAATTTCTCAATCCGCAGGAGGTATTGGTCTTTCAATTCATAACATTAGATCAACTGGATCATACATATCTGGAACTAATGGTACATCAAATGGAATTGTTCCAATGCTTAGAGTTTTTAATGATACTGCAAGATATGTCGATCAAGGGGGTGGTAAAAGAAAAGGTTCTTTTGCAATTTATATTGAACCATGGCACTCTGATATTTATGATTTTCTAGACCTAAAGAAAAATCATGGTAAAGAGGAAATGAGAGCAAGGGATTTATTTTATGCTATGTGGATTCCTGATTTATTCATGAAAAGAGTTGAAAATAATGAAGAGTGGACTTTAATGTGTCCAAATGAGTGTCCTGGATTATATGATTGTCATGGAGATGAGTTTGATAAGCTCTATTTAAAATATGAAAAGCAATCAAAGGGAAGAAAGTCAATTAAAGCTAGAGAGCTTTGGGAAAAAATTCTTGAATCTCAAATTGAGACAGGTACTCCTTATATGCTCTACAAAGATTCTGCAAATAGAAAATCAAATCAGAAAAACCTTGGAACTATTAGATCTTCTAACTTATGTACGGAAATACTTGAGTATACTTCAAAAGATGAAATAGCTGTATGTAATCTTGCATCAATTGCTCTTCCGATGTTTGTGGAAGATGGTGAATTTAATCATCAAAAATTATATGATGTAACTGTAAGGGTTACAAAAAACTTAAATAAAGTAATTGACAGAAATTACTATCCTGTTAAAGAAGCTGAGAATTCTAATTTCAGACATAGACCAGTTGGTCTTGGTGTTCAAGGTTTAGCTGATGCATTTATTCTTTTAAGACTACCTTTTACATCTGATAAAGCTAAAGAGCTAAATCAAGAAATTTTTGAAACTATTTATTATGCTGCACTAAATGCTTCAGTTGAAGAAGCTAAAAAAGATGGAGTTTATGAATCATATAAAGGTTCTCCAATTTCAAAAGGTGAATTCCAGCATAATATGTGGGGAGTCGAAGATGCTGACTTAAGTGGAAGATGGGATTGGAAAAAATTAAGAAAAGATGTTTTAAAGCATGGTGTAAGAAATTCTCTTTTAGTAGCGCCAATGCCAACTGCAAGTACATCTCAAATTCTTGGAAATAATGAATGTTTTGAACCTTATACTTCAAACATTTATACTAGAAGAGTTTTATCTGGTGAGTTTATTATTGTTAATAAACACTTACTAAATGACCTAGTTGAATTAGGACTTTGGAGTGAAGATATGAAACAAGATCTAATGGCTGCAAACGGATCAATTCAAGATATTGAAGGTATTCCAGATGATTTAAAGGAGCTATATAAAACTGTGTGGGAGATGAGTATGAAGGATATAATCGATATGGCTAGACATAGAGGGTTTTTCATTGACCAATCACAATCACTTAATTTATTTATGGAAGGTGCTACTATGTCAAAACTTACATCTATGCACTTCTATGCATGGAAATCTGGTCTTAAAACAGGTATGTACTATTTAAGGACTAAATCTGCTGTTGATGCAATTAAGTTTACACTTAAGAAAAAAGAATCTGTTCCCGAAAAAACAGAAGAGATTAAACTTGAAGCAGACACTGAAGAGGTAGGTGAAGTTCAAATTACTAGAACAGAAAAAGCAGCTAAAACTAAATCCAAGGAAAAGCCAGTTGCTGTTGAACCGCTAACTCCTGAAGAGCTAAAGCAAATTATCTCTCAATCTAAAGAGAATGAAGATGATGACTGTCTTATGTGTGGCTCATAAAATTCTGAATTAAATTTTTATTACGCTCAATCCCGTAAATAGATAAGAATCTATATTTATATATAATTGATATTCAATACTTTATATTATAATGTTAATTTAATGTTACGTAAAAGTTTGATATTTGTTAATTAATAGTTAACTTTATGTTATAAAACAAAGGATTATGAGAATTTTTTACCTGCTTTTTGCTCTTTCGATCGCGAGTTTGAGTGCTCAGGAAAAAAAGGTTGTTACTAAAGAAGGAACTAACACATTTAAGGTAGTTTACTATAATGAGGCTGGAAATATTATTCAGCAAGGTTTTATAAAAAACAAAATGCTTCATGGTGAGTGGGTTAGCTTTTATAATGATGGAAGGAAGGCAGTATCTGGTCAATATGATAAAGGAAAAAAAGTTGGTAAATGGTTCTTTTGGAATCAAGGAAAAATTCGTGAAGTTGATTTTGTAGATAACAATGTAGTAAAAGTATTAGACTGGGATACACCTGCAACTATTGCTACACTTGATAAAGATTAAATCTCAATCTCTCCCTTTTTGATGAAATTTCTGTGATTACTAATAATTATAGTTATAACTATTATTAGTGTAATTATAACACCAACTAACTTAAATAAGTTTATTACAAACACAATCAATCCACATATTATAAAAGCTGATAGTGCTGTTAAAAACCAACCACCAATAACACTTACTACTCCTGACACTCTGTAAATAGCACTCTCTGAACTCCATGCTCTATCAGACAAGGATGTACCCATTGCTACCATGAATGTAACATAAGTAGTCGATAGGGGTAATTTATATGAAGTGGCAATAGAAATTAAAATTGCAGCAATAACAAGATTTAGACTTGCTCTTAATTTGTCGAATGAAGGCCTAATCCCATCTACTGAATCGGTTACATTATAATTATCTTTTAACTTGAAAGAATTGTTTATATGAAATAGAATTTTTTTTGGCAGTATTACTTTAAAAAATTTATTTAAAGATATGCCAAAACCAACTAAGACTTTTCCAATCAAATTTGCTTTGAATCTCTCATTTATTTCATTTTGATTTGACAAATCCAAACTTGTTTTAACTACATTTTTAGCTTTTGATGAAAACCATAGAGTTAATACCATAATTAGACCGGATAAAAAAAGATACAAAGGCTTAGTACTTACTTTTTCAGATAATGATACCATTGAAAACTCTGATGCACTCATAGAAGATGAAGACCAAGATTGAAATGATTCAAGTGCAGCTATTGGAACTCCAATAAAGTTTACTAGATCATTTCCAGCAAATGCAAGAGCAAGAGAAAAAGTTCCAACTCCAATAATTATTTTATATATATCTAGTTTGAAAACAGTTATGACTATTAATGAGAAGATATACCAAAGTATCAAGCTTATGATCCAAAAAAGAAAGATATTAGAATCTATAAATTCATTAATAGTTAAGTCATCCAAGACTGAGAAAGTTTGAGATGAGTAGGGAGTACCTTTAATTCCTTTTATTAGTATAAAATTAATTATTGATGTAAATGATAATGATCCAAAAATAGAATTTAGGAGTATGCTTTTAGATTCAAAATCAAAAGTTAATATTACTCTTGATATCCATTGAATTATTGCACCAATTGAAAAAGCAATAAATACAGATAATAGAATTCCAATTACTATTTCAGTTGCTTTTTGAACATTAATATAATTTTCAATTTCTATTAGGCTAGCATCTGCATTAACTATTTTAATTATAGACATAATAACAGCTGCACCTAATAATTCAAAAACAATTGATACAGTTGTAGAAGTAGGTAGACCCCATGAGTTGAATAAGTCTAATATTAGAATATCAGTTATCATAACAGATAAAAAGATTATGATAATATCACTGAAAAAAAAAGCCTCAGGATTAAAGATTCCCTTTCTTGCAATTTCCATCATTCCACTTGAAGATAATGCTCCAACAGCAACACCCAGACTTGCAAGTATCATTATATTTCTAAACGAAATTACTTTAGATCCAATCGCGGAGTTTAGAAAATTTACAGCATCATTACTAACACCAACTATTAAGTCGCTTACTGCAAGAAAAATGATAATACCAATGATAAATATATAGGCTCCTTCCAAATTCTTTTTTTACAAATTTAGAACTTTATACTATAACCTAGTGAAAAACTAATTCCAGGCTGATATAATGAAAATGTACTTGTCTCAAGACCATAATAGTCATACTTGCTTTCTCTTTTTGAATTTAAAATATTTTCAGCTTGTATATTGATTGATTGGTTTTGACTAACCCCAAAAGTTTTAGATAAATTAAAATTCAAATTTTGAAATGGGTATGTGTATACATCTGGAAGATTACCAATTCCAACAACCTCAAGTGTCTTACCTTGTACATTGAAATATGATCCTAATTCTAAGTCTTTAGTAAATAAATTATAAACTAATCCTAAGTTAACTAAATATGGAGATTGGCCTTGAAGTTCTCTGGTATTGCTTATTTCTTTGTCTGGGTTGCTGATAACCCTTCCATTAAACTCCTCATCACTCATTCTCTGTTCAGATTCAATTAATGAAGTATTAAGATTTAATGATAGCTTTCTTTTTTCATTATTGAGTATATCTTTTCTCAATTCTAATTCAACCCCATATACAGTAGCCTCTTTATTATTTCTAACAATGAAAACTGATGGTTGATTTGCATCTAAAGCTGTAACTTCTATTGGGTCATTGAATTGTTTAAAGAAAGTACTAATAGCAAAAATTTGATTTCCTTCACCATAAGATTCGTATCGTAGATCAAAATTGTTAATATATGTTGGGTTAACATCAGGGTTTCCAACAAAATATCTTTCTGTGATAGGATCATATATTTGTGCTGCAGAAATTTCTTTAAATGTAGGTCTAGCTGTAGTTTTAGAGTAAGAAATCCTTAAATTTTTATCATCGTTAATTGTTCTAATTATATTTAATGAAGGATATAAATCTTTAGTATCAATTAATTTTTCATTGTTAAACTTTATAGCTTCTATATTTTCTCCAGTATATTTTACTAAATAGTTTTCAAATCTAAGCCCAATAGTTGATTTCCATTTATCAGACAATATAAGTTCTGAAGATATAAACCCCGCAAAGGTTTGGCCTGAAGATTCATATTGATTTGTTCTCTGAAAATCTCCTTTAATATAGGAGCCTTGATTTGTATCTAGATCATATATGAAATTAGGGGCTAGAATATTATTTGCATCTCCACCTAAAACAGAGCTTAGCCCTCTGTAAGCAATTCTATAATCGTCAGTTTCGAAGTCTCTTTGTTTATGTGTAAAAGAACTACCAAATTTAATTTTACCCTGAATCTTTTCACCCTTTAAGTCAAGATTATACTGAATTTTAGATGAAATAACATCTTCTTTCAAAGACCTCCATAATCTTGTAGGATTTTGAGTTGTATTTGGGGAAATTAGTTTATTCCCATTTGGCGCGATCTCAAAAACTGTTTTTTTGAAATCTTTATCATACACTCTTGCAATAGATGGGGCAATTTTAATGTCTAAAGAAGAATTACCGCCATTAAATATATGCTGGGATGAAAAAGGCAGAGATAAAATATTTCTATCTGTATAAGTTAATATACTTGCATCACCATTATATGGGTTCTCAATGAACTCTTTGTAGTTGCCTTTAATTGCTCCAGATTCTCCTGATTTAATTGCAAGAAGATTCAACTTATATTTTGAATTGGTGGTCTTCACTGATATACCTAGAAGAGCACTTCCAAGATTTTTTACTTGTCCAAATTCTCCAACTTGTTCACTATACGGTTCAAGAGGTTTATTTATGTTCTCTTTCTCAACAGTACCATTGAAAAAACTCTCATAATACTCATAATCTCTTTTTAAACTTAACGATGCAATGTATCCAATGGACTTTGTATCTGATAAATTATATTGATTACTTGCTGTAGCACCTATACTGTAGTTTAAAAAACTTTGAAACCTTGATGCATCCATTGTAGCTTCTAACTTTTGAGTTAGAAATCTTGTAAGCACGGATTGACCAATGTTAAAAGTTTCAGGAAAAGGAATCTCTTGTTTTGATGATAATGGGTTATCAAAGTATCCATTATCAAACCCTAGAAAATTAAATGCTTCATTTTCATTTCCAATAAAGTTATCATTCAAATTCATATCAGGATTATATGAACCACTAATTGAAAAGCTATATTCTGGAAGTACAGAAAAATCCTTAAGAATTACATCAACAACACCACCTGTGAAATCAGAGTTTAAATCTGCACTAGCAGATTTACTTATAAGAATATTATCAAGAAGATTTGTTGGAAAAATATCTAGTTGTAAAGTGTTTTTATCTGGATCAAGACCTGGAACTTCAAGTCCTCCTAAAAGTGTTTTGGAATATCTATCTCCAAGACCTCTTACATAAACAAATTTTCCATCTTGAACAGAAACCCCTGGTATTCTTTTAATAGCTGATGCAAGGTCACTATCTCCAGTCTTTTGGATTGATTGAGCTGATAAACCATCAATTAAATTAACTGCTCTTTTTTGAATTAACAAAACTGAAGCTTCTGTATTATTTTTTGCTGTTGTTGTAACAATAACTTCGTCTAAACTATTAGACGCAGGTAATAATGTCGTGTTTAAAATGAACTCTTCATTTTGACCTATAACAACATCTGTAATTCTTTTAGTGTCATAACCAACAAATGAAAATTCTAAAATATAAGTTCCAGCAACAACATTAATTGTATATGATCCTTCAAAATCTGAAGTGGTTCCATCAATGAATTCTCCTTCATTTGATTGAAGTACAATATTTGCAAACGGTAAAAAATCATTGAATTCTCCATCAACAACTTTACCAGTTATTACAGATTGGGAAAAAATACAGTTTAATGGTATTATTAAAAGCAATAAAATTAAAGTTCTTTTCATTTTTTTTTTTATAAAAAAATGCCCGTCTAAAAACGGGCATCCTTAGGTTACTTTTTTAGTTTATGGTTCTCAATCAACTATTGTTGAGTAAGCTTGTACCACATTGTCCATGACATTACTGATGTGTCAGCACCAACTGTTCCAGTTGAAACTACTGATGCCCATGCTGGGGCATCTCCTGTTGTACTTGATGTGTTAGCAAGTATTGATGCTAAAGTACTAGTAGTTGCAAATTGAAAGTTTTTGAAAATTAGTTTATTAACTGCATTTTCAGTAGCGCTGGCATCATATGTGTCAGAGTCAATGCCCTCAATGGTTTGCCCATCCATTGTTGTATATAATACGTTTTCAGTAGTTCCTGTAGCATCTGATTTCCAATGACCAAGCTGATCAGTTTTCTCAGTATTACCATCAACTCCTATAAAGGTTACATTTTTAACAGTAAATTGACCATCTCTTTCATCAGTACTATCCTCGGTTCCATCAATTTCAAAAATATTATCACCAGAAGCTTTCATTTGAACAGCAACATTATCTATTGTACCTGCATACCCCTCATCCAAATCAACTGCATCATCACTTTGAGCCCAGATAGTAAGATTAGTAACATTAACAGTACCACCAAATATTTCAATTCCATCATCATCACTCCCAACAACTTCAATGTTAGTTATAGTAGTTCCAGAACCAACTCCTCCTAGGGTTAAGCCTTGGATTTCGTCACCATTTCCAAGTGCAGTTCCGCTATGCCTAATTGATACATAATTTAGAGTTCCAGATGATTCAGTATCTGAGGATCCTCCATACATTGTCCAATCATATCCAGTTGCAATTCCTTCAATGGTATCTTCTCCACCATCTTCTCCAACAGTTGCTTGACCTAATATAATTACACCTCCCCATTTACCTGTATCAGTAGAAACTCTGTTTGGACTAATTCTATCTTCATTTGAATAAGACAACTCATCTGCTTTATCAGTAAATACAATTGGACTTTCAGCTGTACCATCAGCAACTATATTTCCACCTTTTGCAATTACAAGTGCTGTTGCATCAACTCCTTGGCCATCCTCAGCCTTAATTATTGTGCCTGCTTCAATAGTAAGTGTCCCACCGTCTCTCACAACAACTTTACCGTTCATAATCCAGATTCTATCATTAGTCCATGTCTGAGGATCATCTATAAAGTAGATTCCACCACCACCAACTGTCTCTGTTTCTGGGGTAGCAGGTTGAACCTCTACAGTTTCAGTTACTGTTTCGGTTACTGTTATAGTTTCGTAAATAACTTCAGGATCTTTTTCACATGAGACTAAAAAGACCACTGAAGAAGCTAATAAAGAATAAAATTTGTTTTTCATATTCATATATTTTGTTGAATTTATGTTATAACAAATATATTTTGTCGTAAGAGGTATATGTTTAATTAAGAATCAAAAAAACTTTTAGTTAATGTTAATTTTTATTGTCAAATGTTAATTTAATATTATGAAGTTTAAGCTTTTAAACAACTCTTTTTTTCAAAGATTACCTTCAAGTTATAAGCGTCAAATAAATAATAGGGTTAACTAATATTTGGATTTAAATAGAAAAAAGTTATAATTTCGCCATAAAACTATATTTTATGTCCAAGTTTGGTGAGCTTTTAGATGAAAAAAAGCCTTTGCTTTTGGTTTTTTTCAGTGAGCTGGATGAAATTTCAACATCTCTTCATCCTGTTCTAAAAGATGTTGCTGCTGCGCTTGGTGATAAGGGTAAAGTAATTAAAATAAATACAGAAAAGAATATTAAACTATCAGAAGCATTGAGAGTTAAAGTTATTCCTACTTTAATGATTTACAAGTATGGTGAAATGGTTTGGAGACAAAGTGGAGATCAAGATGCAAATACTCTGATAAGCTTAATGAAAGACCAGCTTAACTGATGAATAAATATTTTGTTGAATTTATGTTTATAAATTAGTTAAGCTCTTTTTATTCTACAATATTTTTCAATAGCTCATCAAGATTCTCTTTATAATTATCATATAACTCACTATTAAAAACCTCTAAGCTATTTATAATCTTGCTATAATTATTAATATCAGAAGTAATTCCCTCTATGTAGAAAATTTGTTCATCCTCATCTAGATTTGAAAAAACTGAAACTCTTCTAATTAAAAGATCTTCTATTTTATCAATAATCTGTTTTGAATATTCAAGCTCATTAGACTTTACAAGAGAAACAATAAAATCGGATACTGACATATAATAATCAAACTCACCATATATAAAGTTAAATTTCTCAGAACTAGAAATAAATCTTTTTATTTCATCAACTATTATTTCACTTTCATCAAAAACTAACACAGTTTCTATTAAATTTCTATATCTCTCTATATCAGATATTACTTCTTCACCCAAATTATACTGATTAAAAACCTCAAGTGACGAATAATAATTTAATCTGTCAAAATATTTTAAAGAGATCCTTTTTACTACATCTTGTGCTTTTAAATCTTTATCAATTTTATAATAACCTTCTATAAAAGGAGTCCATAAACTATAGTATCCATAAAAATCAATTGGCATTTTTTCAAATGCAAGATCTATTATCTCCTCTGCTCTATCATATTGCCCCTCTTGAATTAAAGCCTCAGATAATCTTGATAAATTGCTTCTAAATGAAATACTATTTTTTCTGGTCTCTGGGTCATGATATATCTCGCTGCTTTCAGAATTACCCCATGACCATTCTTTTACAATATTATACATTAGATCAGAATCAACTCTACCCATTTCATATGGATTTCTTCTATCAATAGGTGTTCTAATTGGTACTAATTTATATACTAGCCCATCTAACTGAAGATAATCTTTCATCCATATGTATTCAGAATCCTCATAACTACCTCCGGTAAAATATATTGGTCTCATCCAATCATTATTAGCAAGAATATCTAACATCAAAATTTGATTTTTTGTTATAATTGACTCAGGTAGGTCAATATCTATATAATCAACTATGAGGTCTTCGTCCTCTTTTTTTACAATTCCACTTTCTAAAACGTTTTCTTTATTAACAGGAAGTCTAATTTTATTTGTTGGATAAAAAACAGTCTCAAGTGCATGTTCTGGATAATCATTTGTATCACCTCCTGATTGAGTTATTAAGTTTCTATATTTAGTTCTTGGGTTATCACTAGCTACCCAATCAACAAAGTCTCCAATATCCCATCTTACAGAGTCAAGCAGATTCTCATATCTTATATAGTCTCTAATACCAAATGCATACTTTTCATGTTCCATTTGTGATGGTATTGGACTACTCTCATATGCCCTTCTTTTCATTTGATCAATGTACCAATCTGTAGCTAAAAGACTCGTATTAATTGTTCTAACATCTGTCCTAAATTCTTCTATCTCTTGAGCATACCAAAGAGCAAAAGTATCATTATCACCAATTGTAAAAATCATCGCATCTTTATCAATATCAATTGACTGAAGATATGCCTTAGCTAAGGATTGTGCAGTATATCTATCAGATCTATCATGGTCATCCCAGTTATTGAAGGCCATAAGTAGTGGTACTGAAATCAAACAAATTGCATAAACTCCAAAATCTAAAATTTTATTTTTAAATCTTTTTATGTAGTATAAAATTGCTGTATAACCCATACCAATCCATATAGAGAAAACATAGAAGGATCCAACAAGAGCATAATCTCTTTCCCTTGGTTCAAAAGGTCTTTCATTTAAATAAAACTTTAAAGCAAGACCTGTAAATAGGAATAGTAAAAGTAATATCCAAAAAGATTGAATATCATACTTATAGCAAAACATAAGTCCAATAATTCCCAGAATTAATGGAAGGAAAAAGTAGGTATTTCTTGCTTTGTTATTTTTTTGATCTTGATCTATTGCATCTTGATTACCGATTCTTAACTCATCAATGAACTTAATACCACTTATCCAATTTCCATTAGTTATTGAATAGTCTCCTTGAATATCATTTTGCCTTCCTGCAAAATTCCACATAAAATAACGCCAATACATATAATTGATTTGATAAGAAAAAAGAAAATTTAAATTATCAAATAGTGTAGGCTTACTAATACTAAGATAAGGGCCCAAGGATCTGAAAAATTCATTGTATTGCTCACCATCAAGCTCTCCTTGCAATTCTCTGTTAATAAATTCATTTACTCTCTCAACTATTTGTTGCTCATTTTTATATCTATCTAAAATTTCAAATTTAAGTGGATTTGTAAAATTCATATAGTTTCCTGCATGGCTTGAACTCCATAACCTAGGGATTAATCCTCTATGCTTGGAATTTGAATTAATTTCTGAGTCTTTCCAATAATTTACTGTTTTATATCTTCCTGTGTTATAATCTCTTTCGTATTTTGGTTTATCATCAACATATGGTTCCTTTTCATCTTGAGGTGCGTAAATATCAGAAAACATAGGTCCATAAAAAAGATAAGTTTTAGGATATTGTTCAAGCCTATAATATGCTAAAAGAGATCTTGCATCAGATGGGGAGTTTTCATTAATTACTGTTTTAGCATTTGATCTAATTGGGATCATTAGCCATGATGAAAAGCCTATGAATACAAAAAGAATACATAGAATAATAGTATTAAACTGAATCATTCCTTTAGATCGAGTATATGATAATCCTTTGTAAAATAATCCAACCATTAAAAGTCCTGCAATAATAGTTCCTGAATTAAACGGGAGTCCAATAGAGTTGACAAAGAATACTTCAAGTTGTCCAAAAATTGATAAAGTAGATGGTAATAGAAGTTTAAAAATAAATAACAATACTGACACAGATATGATATTAGCTAATATGAATCCTCTCAAAGAAATGTTTTTATACTTCCTAAAATAATATATCATTCCAATTGCTGGAATTGATAAAATTGCCATGAAGTGAACACCAAATGATAAGCCAATTAAAAATGATATTAGGAGTAACCATTTATCTCCTCTTTCATTCTCAAAATCTCTATCCCACCTTAATCCTGCCCAAAACGTAGTTGAAAGAAAAAGCATTGCCAAAGCATATACTTCAGATTCAACAGCGTTAAACCAAAAGCTATCTGAAAAGGTAAAAGTCAATGCTCCGATTGAAGCACTAAGAATTATGGACCATGAATTATTAAAATTATTTTTTCTAAAAATTTTAGTTAATACTAATGTTGTAGACCAGTAAAGAAATAATATTACAAATGCACTAGAAATAACGGATAGAAAATTAACAGCTAATGCAATAGACTCATTGTTAGCTGCAAATAATGAAAAAATTGCACCCATCATCTGATAGAAAGGAGCACCGGGTGGGTGGCCAACTTGAAGCTTCGCAGATGTTGAAATATATTCACCTGCATCCCAATAACTCGCTGTTGGTTCTACCGTTAATCCATATGTTATCATGGCAACGGAAAAAAGTAACCACCCTACGATATTATTTATTTTTCGAAACTTGGCCTCCGACATTATTTGATAAATTATTAAATTTTAGTTTTTAATTTAATTACATAAAAACATTTAAATAATCTAACTCAAGATTTTTAAAACTTGAATTAAAATTTGGTATATCATTAGAAATTATTGAATTATACTCATCTAATTGAATTTTTACCTTTTTAATTAATTCGTCTTTTACTTTGATATCTTGATCAGTTGGTCTAAAATCACTGGCTCTAAATGCAGAATTTAAATTTCCTAAATTATTAGTCAACTTAACACCATAATTTAATGGATCTTGATTACTTTGATTTTTTGTTTGATATAATTCATTTTCAACTTTATCCAGTGAGCTTGTGATTGAATTTGACATCTCAATTAAATCATTTACTAATTCATTATCAGCAAATTCAGATTGAAATTTGCTAAGATCAGATTTAATTTTCCTGATATTAATTATTGCATTGTGTGCCTCATCAACTATATTATTAATTTCATTAACAAAATCAAATTGGGCATTTATATCATCAATTGTACCCTCAGAAGTTGGATCTTTTAAAATTTTAAAATTTTGTGTTAGCTCAGTTTGATTCACACTTAATTTTACTATGTAATCTCCAGGAACTGCTTTAGCCCCCGAAAAATCTGCTGCCCATAGCACCATATTATCTAGTCTTTTTGCTCCAGGATATTTCATATTCCAAACAAAAGAGTTTCCACCTTCTTTCACCTGTATTTTATTTTCACTACTCTTATTTGAAAATTCTTTGATCAACTCACCATCTTTCGAATGTATTGAGAGTTTAACTTCATCATTTTCATTATTAAAACTTGGCAAATAATAATGTACAATAACTCCGTTTGGAAGATTCGTACCTGCTGTTAAAGACTTTGTACCTCCGCTCCCTCTCATTCTGTATGCATCCTTTGGCTTATATAATTTTGGTTCTTTAGTTGATTCAGATAACTGATGGAGAACTGTTAAATCGTCCAGAATCCAAATACTTCTTCCTTGAGTTGCCACAATCAATGAATTATCTTTTATTGTTAAATCAGTGATAGGAACAATAGGTAAGTTTTTTTGAAATTTATTCCAATTAATTCCTTTATCAAAAGATATATACATACCTGTTTCTGTTCCTGCATACAGTATGTTCTCGTCTATTTTATCCGATCTAATCACTCTTGTAAAATGTTCAGCTTCAATTCCATTTGTAATTAACTTCCAATTTTGACCATAGTCCTCTGTTACATATAAATATGGGGTAAAGTCACCAAGCTTATATCTGGTTCCAGCTATATATGCAGTTCCAGCATCAAACGAAGAGGCATCAATACTGTTTATCATCATCCATTCTGGCATTTTTTTTGGAGTGACATTTTCCCATGAAGTCCCGCCGTCTTTTGTTAGGTGGATTAATCCATCATCACTTCCAACCCAAATTAATCCTTCCTGAATAGGTGATTCATCAACTGCAAATAAAGTTGCATAATATTCCACTCCAGTATTATCCTGTGTAATTGGACCTCCTGAGGAGACAAGTTTTGTTTTGTCATTTCTTGTTAAATCTGGGCTTATTATCTCCCAGCTTTGGCCTTCATCGGTGGAAAGATGAACATGATTAGAGAAAGTATAAAGTTTAGATGAATCATGTTTACTAAAAGCAATTGGAAAATTCCAATTAAATCTATACTTCATAGCCTCAGCTCCTTCCCCAAGAGTAGTTATTGGCCATACATTTATAACTCTTGAAGTGTTTTTCTCATGATTTTTTCTTTCTAAAAATCCTAAATAACTACCTCCATAAACTATATCATTATTGTTAGGATCAATTGCTATATGACCTGATTCTCCACCTGCGGTACTCTCCCAGTCATCATCATCTATACTATAACCCAAGCTTCTATGCATCACTCTTTGTGTAGAGTTGTCTTGCTGAGCAACATATATTCTATATGGAAAAGAATTATCTGTGGTTACTCTATAATATTGTGCTGTAGGTTGATTGTAGTAGGTGCTCCAGGTTCTACCTTTATCATATGATACTTGTGCACCACCATCATCTGCAATTATCATTCTTGAATTATCTTCCGGAGCAATCCACAAATCATGATGATCCCCATGAGGAGCATTATTGGATTTAAAAGTTTTTCCTCCATCATCTGAAAAATGATAAGCAACATTCATCACATACACTCCATCAACATCTTGTGTATCAGCATAAATCTTCGAATAATACCAAGCCCTTTGCCTAAGTGATCTGCTATTATTTGTATAAATCCAATTTAAACCTCCATCATCAGATCTATATACACCTCCTTTTTCTTGATTTTCAACAATCGCCCAAACTCTTTCAGAATTTACAGGAGAAACAGTTACTCCAATTACACCAATTGTTCCAGTTGGGAAACCATTATTTTTAGTAATCTTATTCCAGCTCTCTCCACTGTCAACACTTTTCCATAAATCAGAGCCTTCACCTCCACTACTTAAACTATGAGATGTTCTTTGAACTCTCCATGTAGATGCATATAATATTCTTGGATTATTTGGATCCATTACAATTTCAAATGCTCCAGAAAGGCTATTTGCAAAAAGAACTTTTTTCCATGTCAATCCGCCATCTTCAGACTTATAAACTCCTCTATCATCGGTTGGTTTATATATATTACCAAGAACAGCAGCATAGACTATATCATTATCATTTGGATCAATTACTATTCTGGGAATATGTCTAGAATTAGGTAATCCAGAAAACTTCCAAGTTTTACCAGCATCAACACTCTTAAATATTCCATATCCAGACGAAACATTTCCTCTAATTGTAACCTCACCACCTCCAACGTATATTACATTGGGATCGTCACTTGCAATAGCAATTGAGCCAATACTTCCGCCAAAAAAACCATCAGAAATGTTTTTGTATGTTTTGCCGCCATCTTCGGTTCTCCATACTCCTCCACCCGTAGCTCCAAAATAATATAAGTCAGGTTCGCCGGGAACACCTGCAACTGCAGCTGATCTACCACCTCTGAATGGGCCAATTTCTCTGTAGGTCACGGACTCATGGAGAACAGGTTCATATTTTACGTTATTTTTTGATTTTCTTTGTGAATAGAGTTCTGTATTAGATAAAAGAATAGTAATACAAGAAATCGTTATAAGATTAAATATTTTTTTTAATGGCATAATTGATATATTTATAGAAGCAAAGTAAAATAAAATATTCAATTTTCACATAGAATTATTGAGTATTAAAATAAGAATGGATACATACGCAAACATACTATTGATTACGATTCCAATTTTCTTAGTATTAATTACTATTGAAATATTGTATGGTGCATGGAAGAAAGATCAACAGCATACTTTTATGGATACAATTTCTAGTTTAAGCTCTGGATTTACAAACTTACTTGTTGATATTCTTGGTTTAGGTATAATTATCTTTTCGTATCCGTTTTTCTATGAAAGACTAAAAGTCATTGAACTTGAAGAAACAATTATGCTTTATGTTATAGCTTTTATTTGTATTGACTTTGCAAGTTATTGTCATCACAGGTTAAAACATTCAATCAATATTTTTTGGAATATGCATGTAATTCACCATAGTAGTGAGGAATTCAATTTAGCATGTGCATTAAGGCAAAGTATTACAAACAACTTAGGTATCGGAGCTTTATTTTTAATTCCAGCTGCATTCTTGGGTGTTCCACCACAAGTAATTACTATCCTAGGGCCACTTCATCTTTTTGGTCAGTTCTGGTATCATACAAAACATATAGGAAAACTTGGGTGGTTAGAATATATTTTAGTTACACCTTCTCAACACAGAGTTCACCATGCAATAAATAAAGAATACATAGACAAAAATCTAGCTGCAATTTTTTGTATTTGGGATAGAGCATTTGGAACTTTTCAAGAGGAACTTGATGATGTTCCATGTATTTATGGTACATTAAAACCAGTTCAGACCTGGAACCCAATTTGGATAAATTTTCAACACCTGTGGTCTCTTATTCAAGATGCATGGTATACAAAAAGTTTTAAAGATAAACTTAGGATCTGGTTTATGCCTACAGGTTGGAGACCCATTGATGTTACCAAAAAGATTCCTAGGGTAAAAATAGAGAATGTTTACAGTCAAGAAAAATATAGACCAAAATATAATTTAATACATAAAATATTTGCTGGATTTCATTTTGTAATTCAAAATGTCGTTCTTTTCATTTTTTTATTTACATTTTCTGATATCTCAACAGCAGATAAGACAGCTTATCTTTTACTAATCTTTTCAACTATTTATAGCTTTTCTTCAATAATGGATGGATTTAAGTGGTCAATTGCGTTTGAGTTTATAAGAGTGCTTATCGGAATTTCAATAATAATTTTTAGCCAAGCGTTAGGTCTAAGTGTGAATCCTCTATTATCCACATTCTTATTATCATACTTTTTAATATCTGCAATTTTAAATTTTTTACTTGTTAAATCGTTGCCTCAGCGTAAACTTGAAGAAATTTCATAAATATACTTTTTAAACTAAAAAATAATTTAAATTTGCACGTAATTGGCCTATGGTGTAACTGGCAACACGTCTGGTTTTGGTCCAGAAGAGTCTAGGTTCGACCCCTAGTAGGCCAACAATTTTATTATATCAATAATTTATAATAAATTTGCCAAGCATTTTGAAAATTTCAGAGGCGACATTATGTCCCTCTTTTTTTTTAAATAAAGTTAAGAACATGGAAAATATATCATTATTAGAGTCTTTCTCTGAATTTAAAGATGAAAAGTTAATAGATAGGGTAACTTTAATGGTTATTCTAGAAGAAGTTTTTAGAAATTCATTAACTAGAAGATTTGGAACAGATGAAAATTTCGACATTATCATTAATCCCGATAAAGGAGATCTAGAAATATGGAGAAATAGAATAGTAGTAAAAGATGGTGAGGTTGAAGATCCGAATGCCGAGATTGAATTAACTCAAGCAAGAAAAATCGAGCCTGATTTTGAGGTCGGCGAAGAGGTATCAGAGGAGTTTAAATTAATTGATCTTGGAAGAAGGTCAATTCAAGCACTAAGACAAAACTTGGTGGCAAAAGTTTTTGAGCATGATAGTAACAATATTTATAACCAATTTAAAGATAGAGTTGGTGAAATTTTTACTGCAGAAGTTCATCATGTAAGAGCCAGAGAAGTTATCCTATTGGATGATGATGGAAATGAGTTAATAATGCCAAAAGATAAGCAAATACCAAAAGATTTTTTTAGAAAAGGGGATAGCGTTAGAGGGGTAATTGAAAATGTTGAGTTAAGAGGGAATAAACCAAGAATTATATTTTCAAGAACTTCACCTTTGTTTTTAGAGAAATTATTTGAACAAGAAATTCCTGAAGTTTTTGATGGTTTAATAACAATTAAAAAAGCGGTTAGGATTCCTGGTGAAAAAGCAAAAGTTGCTGTTGATTCTTATGATGATAGAATTGATCCTGTCGGAGCTTGTGTTGGTATGAAAGGTTCTAGGATACATGGAATAGTAAGAGAGCTTGGTAACGAGAACATTGATGTGATTAATTATACAAATAATGTTCAGTTATTTATTACTAGAGCTTTAAGTCCTGCAAAAATAAATTCACTGAATATTGACGAAGAGAAAAAAACGGTTCAGGTTTATCTTAATCCAGATGAAGTTTCAAGAGCAATTGGAAAAGGTGGTCATAACATTAGATTAGCAGGAAGGCTAACTGGATACGAAATTGATGTTTACAGAGAGGGTGCAGAAGAAGATGTTGAACTTACAGAGTTTAAGGATGAAATTGATGAATGGGTGATTGAAGAGTTTAGAAAAGTTGGACTTGATACTGCTAAAAGTGTACTTGAATTAGATGCTGAGGATCTTATAAAAAGGACAGATCTTGAGGAAGAAACAGTAGAGTATGTTCTTAAGATTTTAAAAGAAGAATTCGAAGATTAAATATTATGTCAGTACCTATAAGGTTAAATAAAGTTTTAAAAGAATTAAACATCTCCTTAGATAGAGCTGTTGAATTCCTTAGTTCAAAAAAAATCAATATTGAACCAAGGCCAACCTCTAAAATAGATGAGAGAACTTATAGGCTTCTTTTAGATGAATTTCAAACAGATAAGTCCGATAAAGATGAGCTTGAAAAAATAAATATTCAAAAGAGAAAAGAACTTGAAGAAAAGCAAATTCTTGAAGAAAAAAATGAGATAGCTAAAGCTGAGTCAAATGAAATTAAATCTCAAATTCTAGATGAGGCTGAAAATAAAAATACAAATACAGAAATAAATCTGGAAGAAAATGCTGTTAAAGAAAAAAAAGAAATCTCAAAAGACTCTTCAAAAATTGAAACAAACTTTCAGAAGTTAAGCGGAATAAAAAAGACTGGTGAGGTCATCGATTTAGATTCAATAAAGAAAAAAGAAGATCAAGTTGAAGAGTCAAAAAAAAGAAGAAGAAAAAGAATTAGTAAAGATGTATCGAAACCTAAAGCAACAGAAGCTAAGCTGAATAAAAATAATTCAAAAAACACAAATCAAAAGGTTGAACCAACAGACGATGAAATTCAAAAACAGATAAGGGAAACTTTAGAAAAACTTCAAGGTAAATCTTCAAAATCAAAAGGAGCAAAATATAGAAAAGACAAAAGAGATCAACACAAACTTAAAAGTGAGGAAGAGCTTGCACAACAAGAGGAGGAAAGCAAAAAAATAAAAATTACTGAGTTTATTACCGTTGGAGAAATTGCTACTTTAATGGAGGTTAGCTCAAATGATATTATATCTGCGTGTATGAGTCTTGGAATAATGGTAACTATGAATCAACGACTAGATGCTGAAACTCTATCTGTTGTTGCTGATGAATTTGGCTTTGAGTTAGACTTTGTAAAAACTGATATTGAAGAAGAAAAAGAAGAAAAAGAAGAGGAGGATGATATTGAAGATCTAAAAGAGAGAGCACCAATTGTTACAGTAATGGGTCATGTTGATCATGGTAAAACATCTCTACTTGATTTTATTAGAAAATCTTCTGTGACTGAGGGTGAATCTGGAGGAATAACACAACATATTGGAGCATATTCTGTTTCTGTTAATTCAAAAAAAATTACTTTTCTTGATACGCCTGGTCATGAAGCTTTTACAGCAATGAGAGCTAGAGGTGCTCAAATAACTGATATAGTAATTGTAGTTATTGCAGCTGATGACAATATTATGCCACAAACAAAAGAGGCAATTAGTCATGCTCAAGCCGGTGGTGTCCCTATTATTTTTGCAATTAATAAAATTGATAAAGATGGTGCTAACCCCGATAAAGTTAAAGAGTCTCTTGCAAGTATGAATCTAGTTGTTGAGGATTGGGGTGGTAAGATTCAATCACAAGATATTTCAGCAGTTAGTGGAACAGGAGTTGATGAGCTTCTAGAAAAAGTTTTACTTGAAGCTGAGATGCTGGACCTTAAGGCTAATCCAAATAAATTGTCTTCTGGAACTATTCTTGAAGCTTATCTTGATAAGGGAAGAGGATATGTCTCAACTGTTCTTGTTCAAAATGGATCACTAAAAATAGGAGATTATATCCTTGCTGGAAAAATAAGTGGAAAAGTAAAAGCGATGTTTGATGAAATTGGTAACTCTTTAGATATTGCTAATCCTTCAACTCCTGTTTCTGTGTTAGGTCTTGATGGAGCGCCACAAGCTGGAGATCAATTTAAAGTTTTAGAAGATGAGAAAGAAGCAAAACAGATTGCTGCCAAAAGAACTCAACTTGTTAGAGAGCAAAGTGTAAGAACTCAAAAACATCTTACTCTTGACGAAATTGGTAGAAGAATTGCAATTGGAGATTTCCAAGAATTAAATATTATAATAAAAGGGGATGTTGATGGTTCAGTTGAAGCATTGACTGATTCTTTTCAAAATCTTTCTACAGAAGAGATTCACGTTAACATTATATTTAAAGCCGTTGGTGCAATTACTGAGTCGGACGTTCTTCTTGCCTCAGCATCTGATGCAATAATTATTGGATTTAATGTTAAACCAACTCAAAGTGCAAGAAAATTATCTGAAAAGGAACAAATTGATATTAGATCCTATTCTATAATCTACGATGCAATAAATGACCTGAAGGATGCAATGGAAGGTATGCTTTCACCTGAAATGAAAGAGGAACATATGGGAGAAGCTGAAGTTAGAGATACCTTTAAAATTTCAAGGATTGGAACAATTGCAGGTTGTATGGTAACTTCTGGAAAAATCACTAGAAACTCTAATGTAAGAGTCATTAGAGCAGATGAGCAAATTTTTGATGGGAAATTACTTTCTTTAAAAAGATTTAAGGATGATGTTAAAGAAGTTGCAAAAGGCTATGATTGTGGAATTCAAATTAACGATTTTAATGACCTTGAGGTAGGAGATTTAATTAGATCATATCAGGAAATTGCCATTAAGAAAAAGCTATAAATTAGACAATTTGATTATAAAAGATCCTGGATATATTTTTCTTATTTTCTCCAGTGCCTGAGAAGCAACATTTATGTCTTTATATTTTCCAACTCTAACTTTATAATTTGGAGTTTCAAATATTAATACTGCCGAAGTTTCTGAATACCTATTTTTAAAATCGCTATACATAGAACGAGCTCTATATAAACTTCCATAAAAAATTTGGATTGTGTAGGTTGTTGACTCAAAAGATTTCTTTTTGTAAGCTTTATTTATATGGAACAATCTTTTTGTTAGTGTATCATCATATATAACATCTTCATCCTGGGCTGAAACCCCCCAAAATGCTGATAAAAAAAAGCATATCGCTAAAAGAAAATTTACTTTTTTCATTTTTTATTTTATCAAATTTAATAAATTGAGCAAACTTCTTATTTAGAATCATTATAAATTAAATAATTGTTCATTTTAGAGTTTTTAAAATGAGCTTTATGATGTAAATTTACAGTCTTAAAAAAGTGGTTTTAAAACACTTTAAATTATGATCAAAAACATAATCGCCCCCTGCAAATGTTACTAATAAAAAGGATACTTTTAGTAGCACTTCTTGCACCTTCTCTAACCACTTCTCAAGAGGTAGATATACAGGCTGGTAAGAGCTTATTCAATACCAATTGTGCAGCTTGTCATCAATTAAACAGAAAAGCAGTTGGACCTGCTTTAAGAGGTGTCACTGATAAATATGATAAAGAATGGCTCTACAAATGGATTAAAAATGGAACTCAAATGATTAAAGATGGTGATCCACAAGCGGTTGCCATTTGGGAAGAGTACAACCGAGCTGTAATGACAAATTATCCGCAATTTTCCAATCAAGACATCGACAATATTCTTGCATATACTGACTATGTTCCCCCACCTCCTGCAACAACTGCTGCAGTTCAATCACAAGTTGTTAGTCAAGGCTCTGACTTATCAATTAATATTATTCTAGCAGTAACTGTTATAGTCTTCACTATTCTTATAGTAATGCTGTTTTTGGTTCAAAGAACATTAATTAAAATTGCAAATGCGAGTGGTGTTAAAATTGAAACACAGCCAAAAAGAAATATTACTCCGCTTTGGAAAACAATAATTAAAAATCAGTTTTTGATTTTTATCATGGTTGTTGGTTTCTTGCTCTCAAGTGCATATTTTACATATGGATACTTGATGCAAATTGGAATTGATCAAGGATATGCTCCTATTCAACCAATTCATTATTCACACAAAATACATGCTGGTGCAAATCAAATTGAATGTAAATACTGTCACTCTTCTGCAAGAGTATCAAAACATTCCGGAATACCTTCATTAAATGTGTGTATGAACTGTCATGAATATATAGCCGAGTATAATGGCGAGGAAGATCTTGAGAATGGTTATACCAGAGACTTTTATACTAATGAAATCAAAAAACTTTATTCCGCTGTTGGATGGGATGAAGAGAATCAAGTTTATACAGGTAATACAAAACCAGTTAAATGGGTTAGAATTCATAATCTTCCTGATTTTGTTTATTTCAATCATGCTCAACATGCACAGGTCGCAAAGATAGAATGTCAAACATGTCATGGGCCTGTAGAGGAGATGGAAATCATGTATCAGTACTCTCCATTAACTATGGGATGGTGTATTGATTGTCATAGAGAGAGTAATGTTGATAAGGATAACGAATACTATCAAAAAGTTCATGAAGAGCTTTCAAAAAAATATGGTGTAGAAAAATTAACTGTTGCGCAACTTGGTGGAATAGAGTGTGCAAAATGTCACTATTAAAATGAAAAGTAAAAAATTATATTGGAAGGGAATAGAGCAACTAAATAGTGAAAGTACTATAGTTGAGGGGCTTGAGAATAATGAATTTGTTGAAAAGCTTCCTGTTAATTCAAAAGAAGAAAATGATGGTGCTTCAAGAAGAGATTTTTTGAAGTATGTTGGGTTTAGTTCAGCAGCAGCTGCATTAGCAGGTTGTGAGGGACCTGTGATTAAATCTGTGCCATATGTTGTTCAGCCTGAGCAAATAATTCCAGGTGTTGCTAATTACTATGCAACAACAATAGCTGATGGTAATGACTTTAGCAGTATTCTAGTTAAAACTAGAGAAGGAAGACCAATCAAAATTGAGAGCAACAAAGATGCTTCAAGATTTGGGGATGCTAATGCAAGAGTTCATGCCTCTGTATTATCTCTTTATGATGCCAATAGAATACAAGGTCCAAAAATTTCAGGTGAATACACGGATTGGGATACAATGATTAATCTCGTAAAAATTAGCTTACAGAATTTTAAAGATCAAAACAAAAAAGTTGTATTACTAACTCAGACATACCCAAGCCCTACTACAAATAATATTATTAGAGAACTTTTAGATGAGTATCCAAATTTAAGTCATGTGATTTATGATACTATTTCAGACTCATCTGTTTTGGATGCCTTCGAAAACATCTATGGTTTAAGAGCAATGGCTGACTATGACTTTTCAAAAGCTGAAAATATTATCTCTGTTGATGCTGACTTTCTATCTGATTGGCAGGGTGGAGGGTATTCTTCAGGCTATACTAAGACAAGAGTTCCAGATAAGTCTAGCAATAAAAAAATGTCATATCACCTTCAATTTGAATCAAACATGACATTAACTGGTTCAAATGCTGATGATAGAGTTCCTGCTAAACCTAGTGAGCTAAAAAAAATTGTTGCAAGAATCTATTCTAGACTAACAGGAAATGGCGATGTAAAAGGCTCACTTACACCAGAAATTGACAAATACATCGACTTATCAATTGAAAGAATTATCAGCTCACCGAATAAATCGGTTGTTGTATCGGGAATTGACGATGTTGAAATTCAAGAACTAATACTCCAAATAAATAGATCGATTAATTCTGAGGTTATTGACATTAACAATCCTAGGTTAATTAAACAAGGAAATAATTCTGAATTGAATGAATTTATATCTGAATTAAATTCAGGTGAAATCTCAGGAGTTATTACATCAGGTGTAAATCCACTTTATTCACTTCCAAATTCAGAATCAGTAAAACAATCATTTGAAAATCTTGAGTTTTCGCTTGTCTTCTCTGAAAAAGAAGATGAGACAGCAAAGTCTGCTATGTATGTTGCAGCTTCTAATAATTATCTAGAGTCATGGGGAGATTATGAGTTTAAAAAAGGTAATTTTTTCCTTGCCCAGCCTACAATTAGACCTCTTTTTGATACAATTCAATTTCAGGACTTTTTCTTAAAACTTTTAGGATCAAATGTAAGTTTTTATGAAAGGATTAAATCAAATTGGCAGAATACTATACTTAAAGGTAAAACATGGGGTAAATCATTACAGGATGGTTATTACAACGATTTTACAAGTTTTAATTTAAGACCTAGAAAGTTAACTTCAAGCATTTCTTCAATAAGTGAAGATAGATCCGAAGAGTTTTCTCTTATTCTTTATTCCAAAACTGGAATTGGAGATGGTTCTCAGTCCTCTAATCCATGGCTTCAGGAATTTCCTGATCCAATAACTAGAGTTACTTGGGATAATTATTTGACTATGTCAGCTTCTGATGCTAATAAACTTGGTTTGAGGAATTATAATGTTTCAAACGGTGCTTTAAATGGTAGTTATGCTAATATCTCTGACGGAGAGAATCAACTGAAAGTTCCTGTTTTAATTCAACCTGGTCAAGCAAAAGGAACAGTTGGTCTAGCTTACGGATATGGAAAGACTGAAGGCATGAGAGATGTTATGAAAGTAGGTGTTAATGCGTATACCTTTTATAATGATTTCTCTAAAACTCAAACAATTAGTATCTCTAAGGTAAAAGGTGATCATGAATTTGCATGTATTCAATTACATAATACTATGATGGGTAGAGATGAGATTATCAAAGAAACCGACATAGATACATATAATTCAAAAGAAAAGTCTTATTGGAATCCAACTGTTATGGTATCCAAAAATCATATTGAAACAAAAGTTACATCTAAAGAAGTTGATATTTGGAGGGAATTTGATAGATCGACAGGCCACCACTTTAATTTATCTATTGATTTAAATGCGTGTAATGGATGTGGGGCATGTGTTATTGCTTGTCATGCAGAAAATAATGTTCCAGTTGTTGGTAAAGAAGAAGTTAGAAAATCAAGAGATATGCATTGGCTTCGAATTGACAGATACTTTTCATCTGAAGATACTTTCGAAGGAGATGTAAAAGCGAAAGAAGGAACATCAGGATATAGAGAATACAGAGCTACTCAGACAAAATTAGAGACTGCTGCTGAGAATCCTAAAGTCGTTTTCCAACCAGTAATGTGTCAACATTGTAATCATGCTCCATGTGAAACAGTATGCCCTGTTGCTGCGACGTCTCATGGTCGTCAAGGACAAAATCAGATGGCTTATAATAGATGTGTTGGAACTAGATATTGTGCAAATAACTGTCCATATAAAGTTAGAAGATTCAATTGGTTTGCTTACGCAGAAAATGATGAATTTGATTATAATATGAACAACGATCTTGGAAGAATGGTTCTTAATCCTGATGTAAATGTTAGAGGTAGAGGTGTCATGGAAAAATGCTCCTTATGTATACAAATGACTCAGAAAACAATTCTTGATGCAAAAAAAGATGGTAGAAGAGTGTTAGATGGAGAGTTTCAAACAGCATGTTCAAATGCATGTAGTGATGGTGCTATTGTATTTGGAGATGTTAACGATAAGAAAAGTAGTATATCAGAATTAAATAATAATGATAGAGCCTACAGGCTTCTCGAAAGTATAGGAACAAAGCCTAATATTTTATATCAAGTTAAGGTAACAAATAGTAAAAAAGTATAGTATATGTCATCGCATTATGAAGCTCCTATTAGAAAACCTTTAGTCATTGGCGACAAAAGTTATCATGACATAACAGAAGACATTGCTCGTCCGATAGAAACTCCACCCAATAAAGATTGGTGGATTGCATTCGGAATATCTATGGCTGCATTTATGTGGGGTGTTGGATGTATAATTTATACTATTGGAACTGGTATAGGAACATGGGGTCTTAATAAAACGGTTGGTTGGGCATGGGATATTACAAATTTTGTATGGTGGGTTGGTATTGGTCATGCTGGAACTTTGATCTCTGCAGTATTATTACTATTTAGACAGAAATGGAGAATGGGTATTAATAGATCTGCGGAAGCAATGACAATTTTCTCAGTAATTCAAGCAGGACTATTTCCCGTAATTCATATGGGTAGACCTTGGCTTATTTATTGGTTTTTTCCAATTCCTAATCAGTTTGGATCTCTATGGGTAAACTTTAATTCTCCTCTTTTATGGGATGTTTTTGCTATTTCTACATATCTAACAGTTTCACTAGTATTTTGGTGGACTGGTCTACTTCCTGATTTTGCAATGATTAGAGATAGAGCTGTTAAACCTTTTCAAAAGAAAATTTATAGTTTAATAAGTTTTGGATGGTCAGGAAGAGCAAAAGATTGGCAAAGATTTGAAGAAGTTTCATTAGTTCTTGCTGGACTTGCAACTCCTCTTGTTTTATCTGTTCATACAATTGTATCGTTTGATTTTGCTACATCTGTAATTCCAGGATGGCATACAACAATTTTTCCACCATATTTTGTTGCAGGTGCAATATTTTCTGGTTTTGCAATGGTTCAAACATTATTGATTATAATGAGAAAGGTATCTAGGCTTGAGAGTTACATTACTGTTCAACACATTGAAATGATGAATATTGTAATTATGATTACTGGTTCAATTGTAGGTTGTGCATACATCACTGAACTTTTCATCGCTTGGTACTCTGGAGTTGAATATGAGCAATATGCATTTTTAAATAGAGCAACGGGTCCTTATTGGTGGGCTTATTTTTTAATGATGTCATGTAATGTTGTATCACCTCAAGTTATGTGGTTTAAGAAGATCAGGACAAGTATAATATGGTCATTTGTAATTTCAATAGTTGTAAATGTTGGGATGTGGTTTGAAAGATTTGTGATTATTGTTACATCTCTTCATAGAGATTATCTACCATCGTCATGGACAATGTTCTCCCCAACTTTTATTGATATTGGAATTTTTATTGGAACCATAGGATTCTTCTTTGTATTGTTTTTGCTTTATGCTAGAAGTTTCCCAGTTGTTGCTCAATCTGAAGTAAAAACAATTCTCAAATCATCAGGAGAGAATTATAAAAAATTAAGAGATAAAAAATGAGTTCAAAAAGCTTACATGTTTTGTTTGATGATGATGATATTCTACTAGATGCTGTAAAGCAGATAGTAAAAAGTAAAATTTATATTAATGAAATATATACACCATTTCCAGTTCATGGACTTGATAAAGCAATGAAACTTAAGCCAACTAATATGTCTATTGCAACATTTATTTATGGGTGTATTGGTTTTACCGTCGCTATAATGATGATGAATTATATTATGATTGTTGATTGGCCTCAAAATATAGGTGGAAAACCAAGCTTTACTTTAATTGAGAATATACCTTCTTTTGTGCCAATAATTTTTGAGATGACAGTATTTTTTGCTGCTCATTTAATGGTAATAACTTTTTATTTAAAAAGTAAATTATGGCCATTCAAAAAGGCAGAGAATCCTCACCCATCAACTACTGATGATAAATTTTTGATTGATATGGAGACAGGAACAAATATTGCTAAGACGAAAACAATGTTAAAAAAACTTGGTGCAATTTCTATAGAGATAATAAATAATGATGAAGATGAGAAATAGGTTTATCTTAATATTTTCTATAAGTATTCTAGTTACATCATGTTTTGATCCATCAAAACCTAACTTTCAGTACTTTCCGGATATGTATGAGTCTTTAGCATATGAAACATACGCTGAGTCTGATGCGTTTTCCAATGGAATTGAAGCTCAGCTTCCTCCAGAGGGTTCTATCGCAAGAGGATGGGAACCTTATGATTATGAAGATTCAAATGAAGGTTACGAACTTGCAAAGAGTCAATTAGTATCTCCATTAGAAGTTAATGATTACAATAGAAGCCAAGGTAAAGAGCTTTACGAGATATACTGCTCTGTATGTCATGGAGATAAAGGTGATGGAATGGGGATTTTAGCACAAAGAGAAAAGTTTTTAGGAATTCCTGCATACGTAGATAGAGAAATTACACCAGGTAGTATTTATCATGTACTTATGTATGGAATAAATGCAATGGGTTCTCATGCTGGACAAGTTAATGAAGAAGAAAGATGGCAGATTGCACAATATGTAATGGAACTAAGAGAAGAACAAAAAAGTAATTAATGTATAAAGATTATAAATTTTCAAATCAAATTAAAGTACTTTCAATAAGCTTAATTCTAATTGGACTTCTTGGAATTTTATACGGCTTTTACGTAGCTCCTACAACTGTTGACGAAGCAAAAGAAATTGTTTCAAATATGAGTCATGACTCTGACTATGGAGGTTCTGGCTATGGAGAGTCAGATCATGGAGATTCTGACCATGGACACGAATCAAGTGGTCATGAATATGATCATGACAAACATGTCTTCAATCAACTACATAATAAGCCATGGGCAGCAATTTATGTGCCCGCATTATTCTTTATGATGATTTCTCTTGGAGTATTAGCTTTCTATGCTATTCAAAGAGCTTCTCAAGCTGGTTGGTCAATTGTATTATATAGAATAATGGAAGGAATTACAGGATACCTATTTTTAGGATGTGTATTTGTATTAATTATCCTAGGTTTTTCAGCATTAAAATTTAATCATCTTTTTATATGGATGGATCCAGAAGTTGTTGCACATGATGAGATTATCAGAAATAAAATAGGATATCTAAATATTCCTTTCTTTTTTATCCGAGCGATTATATATATAGCAGGTTGGGTAATTTACAGAGAGATAACAAGGAGATTATCCCTTCAGCAAGATGACAATAACGATATAAGTATTCATAAAAAACTATTTAAGTTTTCTGCTGGATTTTTAGTTTTCTTCTTAGTTTCAGAGTCTATGATGTCATGGGATTGGATTATGTCAATTGATCCTCATTGGTTTAGTACTCTTTTTGGCTGGTATGTTTTTGCTGGTATGTTTGTCTCAGGTATTACAACGATTGCACTAATTACTATTTACTTAAAATCTAAAAATTACCTAGAGTTTGTAAATAACAGTCATATTCATGATCTGGCTAAATTCATGTTTGGAGTTAGTATATTTTGGGCATATTTGTGGTTCTCCCAGTTTATGCTAATCTGGTATTCTAATATTCCTGAGGAGGTAACATACTTTATAACAAGAATTGAAGACTATAACTTTTTATTTTTTGGAATGGTAGTGTTAAACCTTATATTCCCATTAATTGTTCTTATGAATAGTGATTTTAAGAAGACTAACTTTATCGTAATTTTAACCGGAATTGTAATAATAGTTGGTCACTATATAGATGTATATAATATGATTATGCCTTCAGCTGTTGGAGACTTGTGGTCTTTTGGGCCTGGTGAAATTGGTGGATTTATGTTTTTTCTTGGAATATTTTTATATGTAGTATTTAGAGCAATTTCAAAAGCTCCAATTTTAGCTAAAGGTGACCCGTTTATTGAGGAAAGTAAAACGTTTCAATATTATAATTTAGATTAATATGACAATATTATTAGTACTAACATCTTTAATCTTAATATCTATTGCAGTTTGGCAATTGACAAAAATATTAGAGTTATCCAAACCGACAGATTTTGATGATAGTGAAATAGCATCAGACAAGGATAATGATATTCAGGGAAAACTTATGTTTCTCTTCCTGATATTTATTTATGCACTAACTATCTTCTCTTTTTTCCAATGGGGTGATGTTATACTTCCTGAGTCAGCATCTGTTCATGGCGAAAATTATGATAGTTTACTTTGGTTTTCATTTGCTGTAATATTTTTTGTACAAACTATTACACAAGCTTTACTTCATTATTTTGCGTTTAAATATAGAGGAAACAAAAAAAGGAAGGCCTTATTTTTTGCAGATAGTAATTTTTTAGAGGGTGTTTGGACTATTATCCCAACAATAGCCCTTGCAGGTCTTATCTTATATGGTTTATTTACTTGGGTTGATATTATGACAATTGAGGAAAATGATGATGCTCTTGTTGTAGAGTTGTATGCACAACAGTTTAATTGGAAAGCAAGATATGCAGGAGAGGATGGTGTATTAGGTGATGCTAATGTTCGTTTTCTCCAAGATTTTGATGGAAAAAATTTAGTAGGAATTGATCCAACCGACAGAAATGGAGATGATGATATTGTGGTTCAGGAGCTTCATCTTCCAGTTAATAGAGAGGTTGTATTTAGAATTAGATCACAAGATGTCCTTCACTCTGCATACATGCCTCATTTTAGAGCACAAATGAATGCCGTTCCGGGTATGATAAATCAGTTTGCTTTTACTCCTAATGTTACAACTGATGAAATGAGACTAAGGCCTGAGATTGTTGAAAAGGTTAGAAAAATTAATAAAATCAGATTCGATAAAAGTGAAGATTTAGTTGCAGAAGGAGAATTCCCGCTTGATCCATATGAGTTTGATTTTTTACTTTTATGTAATAAAATTTGTGGTGCTTCGCACTATAACATGCAGATGAAAATAATAGTTGAGACAGAAGAAGAATTTAATTCGTGGCTAGATAATCAACTTACATTTAAAGAATTTGTTCAATAGAATTATAAAAAATGGCAAATAAAAACAACAGAAGAGCTAAAATCGTAGGGACAGATATAGAGCTTGATATTTCAGAGGAAAAAGATATCATTGTAGAGTCTAACGAAGATGATCATGATCATCATCATCATAAAGAAACTTTTATCACTAAATATATCTTTAGTATTGATCATAAAATGATATCAAAGCAATATCTAATTACAGGATTAATAATGGGGATTGTTGGAATTGCTATGTCTTTATTGTTCCGACTTCAGCTTGCTTGGCCTGAGGAATCTTTTGGAATATTCGATGTATTATTAGGTAAGTGGGCTACGGATGGTGTTATGGATCCTAATGTATATTTAGCACTGGTAACAATCCACGGAACAATAATGGTTTTCTTTGTGTTAACTGCCGGTTTAAGTGGTACATTTAGTAATCTTCTTATTCCTCTTCAAATTGGTGCAAGAGATATGGCTTCAGGATTTCTAAATATGATCTCTTATTGGTTATTTTTTATTTCTTCTGCACTAATGATTGCATCGCTATTTGTTGAAGCTGGTCCTGCTGCAGCAGGATGGACAATTTATCCACCCTTGAGTGCTTTGCCGCAAGCTCAGCCTGGTTCAGCCGCGGGGATGACTCTATGGTTGGTATCTATGGCATTTTTTATTGCATCATCATTGCTTGCTGCTTTAAATTATATAGTAACCGTACTAAACCTTAGGACTAAAGGAATGACAATGACAAGACTTCCTTTGACTGTATGGGCATTTTTAGTTACTGCTATTATCGGTGTAGTATCATTTCCGGTACTATTATCTGCAGCACTATTATTAATAATGGATAGAAGTTTTGGTACTTCCTTCTTTTTGTCAGATATATTTATTCAAGGAGAAGTATTGCATTATCAGGGTGGCTCTCCAGTATTATTTGAGCATCTTTTCTGGTTTCTTGGGCATCCAGAAGTATACATAGTACTTCTTCCAGCTCTAGGAATAGCTTCTGAAGTTATTGCAACAAATGCTCGTAAACCAATTTTTGGTTATAGAGCCATGGTTGGATCAATTTTAGCAATTGCTTTTTTATCTACAATTGTTTGGGGTCACCACATGTTTGTAACTGGAATGAACCCTTTCCTAGGTTCAGTATTTACATTTACAACACTATTGATTGCAATTCCATCTGCAGTTAAGGCATTTAATTACATAACTACTATTTGGAAAGGAAATATTCAATTTAATCCTGCTATGTTATTTGCAATTGGCCTTGTATCTACATTCATAACAGGTGGTCTCACAGGAATAATTCTAGGTGATAGTGCTTTGGACATCAACTTACATGATACATACTTTGTAGTTGCACATTTTCATTTGGTCATGGGTATCTCTGCACTTTATGGTCTTTTTGCTGGTGTTTATCATTGGTATCCCAGGATGTTTGGTAGGATGATGAATAAAACTCTTGGTTACGTTCATTTCTGGATTACGGCTATAAGTGCTTATGGAGTATTTTTCCCAATGCACTTTATTGGTATGGCAGGCCTTCCTAGAAGATATTACACTAATACTAATTTTCCTTATTTTGATGATGTAGCAAATATTAATGTTATCATAACATTGTTTGCTTTGCTAGCTGGTGCAGCTCAAATTATTTTCCTATATAATTTTATTAGTAGTATGTATTATGGTAAGAAAACTGAGCAGAATCCATGGAAGTCTACTACTCTTGAATGGACAGCTCCAATTAAACATATTCATGGTAATTGGCCAGGAAAAATTCCTCATGTTTTTAGATGGGCATATGATTATTCTAAACCAGGTTCAAAAGAAGATTTTATCCCACAAAATATGCCACTAAAAAAAGGAGAGAAAGAGCTTCAGCATTAATTGCTAATATCAATTCAAATAATACAATTAATGTATATTTGATGTAATGGATATAAACCAGGAAAAAGATAAAGAATTTGATAAAGCTTTACGGCCACTAAAGTTTTCTGACTTCTTTGGTCAAGAATCTATAATTAAAAACTTAAAAGTTTTTGTGGAGGCATCAAATCAAAGGAATGATGCTCTTGACCACACGTTATTTCATGGACCTCCAGGTCTGGGAAAAACAACACTGGCTCATATTTTAGCAAACGAACTTAATGTAGGGCTAAAGGTTACATCTGGTCCAGTAATTGATAAGCCGGGTGATCTTGCAGGGTTATTAACAAATCTTGAAGAAAGAGACATATTATTCATTGACGAAATTCATAGGTTAAGTCCTATTATTGAAGAGTATCTATATTCTGCAATGGAGGATTTTAAAATTGATATAATGATTGAGTCTGGTCCAAACGCAAGGACAGTTCAATTAAATCTTAACCCATTTACACTTGTTGGAGCAACTACCAGGTCTGGGTTTCTTACCAATCCAATGAGAGAAAGATTTGCTATTTCAAATAGACTAGAGCATTATGATGATGAGATTTTATCAAAAATTGTTGAAAGGAGTTCTGATATATTAGACTTATCTATTGACAGTGACTCCTGCTTTGAAATTGCAAGAAGAAGTCGAGGCACACCTAGGATTTCAAATTCTTTACTAAGAAGGGTTAGAGATTTTGCACAAATTAAAAGTGATGGAAAAATAAACCTTGAAATCACAAAATATTCTTTAGCTTCTTTGAATGTTGACAAAAATGGTCTAGATGAAATGGATAACAAAATTTTAGAAACCATTATTGAAAAATATAATGGAGGTCCTGTTGGTATTTCAACTTTATCTACATCCTTGTCTGAAAACTCAGAAACTATTGAAGAGGTATATGAGCCATTCCTAATCCAACAAGGTTTTATCGTTAGAACACCTAGAGGAAGACAAGTAACAGATAAGGCGTATAATCATCTTGGAAGAAATAAAACCAATCAGAATAATTTATTTAATTAATAATTTATATTTGACTATAATTCATCTTTATGGCAAAGAGAAGAGATAGAAGAGAATCGCTAGTTTATCACGCAAAGCCTAAGCCTGGAAAAATTGAGGTTGTCCCAACTAAAAAATACAATTCCCAAAGAGACTTAGCTATAGCATATTCTCCTGGAGTAGCTATTCCATGTCAAGAGATTGAACAAGATCCTTCAAATGTATATAAGTATACAAATAAATCAAATCTGGTTGCTGTTATTTCAAATGGAACAGCAGTACTAGGGCTTGGTGATATTGGTCCTGATGCATCTAAGCCTGTTATGGAAGGGAAAGCATTATTATTTAAAATTTTTGCTGACATTGATGTTTTCGACATTGAGATTAATGAAAAAGATCCAGATAAGTTTATAAGTGTTGTGAAATCAATTTCTACAACTTTTGGAGGTATTAATCTTGAGGATATTAAAGCACCAGAAGCATTTAAAATTGAAAAACAATTAATAGATGAACTTGATATTCCTGTTATGCACGACGACCAACATGGCACAGCTATTATTTCTGCTGCTGCTTTATTAAACGCACTTGAATTAGTTGGTAAAAAAATTGAGGATATAAAAATTGTTGTATCTGGAGCTGGTGCAGCTGCAATTGCTTGTACTAAGCTATACATTTCATTTGGGGCAAAAATTGAGAATATTATTATGACTGACAGCAAAGGTGTAATAAATCAATCAAGAACCGACCTTTCTAATGAGAAAAAATTTTTTATAACTAAAAGAAAAATTAATTCTCTTGAAGAGGCAATGGTAAATTCAGATGTTTTCATTGGATTGTCTATGGCTAATATCTTAACAGAAAAAATGCTTGCATCAATGTCAAAAGATCCAATTGTTTTTGCAATGGCAAATCCTGATCCAGAGATTAATTATGATATTGCAATGTCAGTACGAGATGATATAATATTTGCTACTGGAAGATCTGATCTTCCAAATCAAGTAAATAATGTCCTTGGATTCCCTTTTATTTTCAGAGGAGCTCTTGATGTAAGAGCAACAAAGATTAACGAAGAGATGAAGAAAGCTGCAGTGGTTGCTCTAGCTGAACTTGCAAAAAAACCTGTTCCGGAACAAGTAAATATTGCTTATGATGAAACTAAACTACTTTTTGGTAAAGATTATATAATTCCTAAACCTTTTGATCCAAGACTTATAAGTGAAATTCCTCCTGCTGTTGCTAGGGCAGCTATGGAATCAGGAGTAGCTCAGGAACCAATAACAGATTGGGATAAATACACACAAATTCTCGAGGAAAGGCTTGGTAATAATCAAAAACTAATTAGAATTATCCACAGACGTGCTAGAAAAGCCAAAAATAAAAAACTTGTATTTGCTGAAGCCGACCATATGGATGTTTTGAAAGCTGCACAAATTTGCTTTGAGGAAGGAATTGCAGAACCTGTTTTGTTAGGTGGAAAGAAAATTATTGAGGAGTTAATGGAATCTCTGGAATTTAACGAGGATATTGAAATAATTGATCCAAAAGATAAAGTAAATAAAGATAGAGCTGAAGTATATTCTCAAATTTTATTTAAGAAACTCAAGAGAAAAGGAAAAACATTAGAGGATGTAAAGAGACTTATCAGGGGTAGAGATTATTTTGGCGCAATGATGGTAGAAAACGGTGATGCGGATTGTATGCTTTCGGGGTATTCAAAAAGTTATCCTTCCGTTTTTTTACCTTTAATAAGATCAATTGGAAAAGCAGAAAATGTTGAGAAGGTAGCAGCAACTAACTTAATGATTACAAAGACAGGGCCTTTATTCTGTTCCGACACATCTTTAAACATAAATCCAACTTATAAAGAAATTGCTAGAATAACTGTTGATACTGCTAAAGTTGTGAAAAGACTAGGAATAGATCCAGTAATAGCAATTTTGTCTTACTCGAATTTTGGATCTTCAGATTTTGATGAAGCAAAAAAAGTTTCCAAAGCGGTTAGAATACTTCATACACAACACCCAGAATTATTAGTTGATGGACCAATTCAATCAGATTTTGCCTTAAATCGAGATATGTTAAAAAATAGATTTCCCTTTTCAATACTAAACGGGAGAAAGGTTAATACTTTAATATTTCCTAATCTTGATTCTGCTAACATTACTTATAAAATAATTAAAGAACTAGATAGAGCTGTCTCGGTAGGACCAATTCTTATTGGTTTGAAACAGCCAATTCATATATTACAACTTGGTGCATCTGTTGATGAAATAGTAAATATGGCAGCAATATCAGTCATTGATTCAAACGAAAGAAAAATAAAAAAATAATGATTACCTATATCAAAGGAAGACTAATTGAAAAAACACCTACAAAAATTGTAGTTGAATCGTCAGGCATAGGTTATGAGATAAATATTTCATTAAATACTTTTGAAAGAATCCTTGATGAGGAAAACATAAAAATATATACTTATCTACAAAGAAAAGAAGACTCAGATATTCTCTTTGGGTTTAGTGAAAAATCTGAGAGAGCAATATTTCAACAACTGATTTCAATATCCGGAATTGGTCCAAGCACTGCAAGAACAATTTTATCTTCAATATCACCAAAAGAAATACAAGATGCAGTTTGGTCCGAAGATATAGATAGAATAAAATCAATTAAAGGAATTGGATTAAAAACTGCCCAAAGGTTAGTAATAGAATTGAAAGATAAAGTTGAATTATTTGATAAAAAAGATCTAGATTTATCAAGTGAAATGTATGACATAAAAAAAGAAGCTTTACTTGCTCTTTCAGTTTTGGGGTTCAACAAACAAAAATCAGAAAAAATAGTAAGTAAAATATATTTTGAAAATAAAGAGATAGAACTTCAAGAATTAATTAAACAATCATTAAATAAATTATAATTATGAACATTCCGGAGGAACTTAAATATACTGAGGAGCATGAATGGATTAGATTAGAAGGAAATATTGCTACTGTAGGAATTACTGATTTTGCTCAAAGCGAACTAGGTGATATTGTATATATCGAAGTAGATACATTGGATTCTGAAATTAACTCAAATGATGTATTTGGAACAGTTGAAGCTGTTAAAACAGTTTCAGATTTATTTATGCCAGTAACTGGAAAGGTAATAGAGGTTAACTCCTCACTTGAAGATGCTCCTGAAGTTGTAAATGATGACCCATATGGCCAGGGTTGGATAATAAAAATTGAGGTTACAAACCCAACTGATGTTGAAACTCTTATGAGCTCTGATAATTATAGAAATTTAATTGATAATTAAAAAATAAAGAATTAGCCAACTATATGAAATAATTATATTTTTTTATAGATTAGCACTTTAAAATTGATTAATGCAACCGAAAAAAAATCCAAAAGCTGACTTAAACCAAAACAGGAACCTTTACTTTGTTATTGGTCTTTCCCTTGTTCTTGGTATAACATGGGGGGCTATAGAGTATAAATCCTATGAGAAAGCATTTGATCTTTCCAATATTGATATGCTTGAGGATGATGATGAAGATATCCCAATTACTGAACAGTTAAAAACTCCACCACCACCCCCTCCACCTCCACCTGCACCTGAAGTCATTGAAGTTGTAGAGGATGAAGAGGAAGTTGAAGAAACAGTTATTGAATCTACCGAAACCGATCAGGATGAAATTATCATTGAAGAGATTGAGGTTGAAGAAGAGTTTGAAGACATAGACGTACCTTTTGCTGTAATTGAGGATGTTCCAATTTTTCCAGGATGTGAGTCAGTTTCAAAGTCTCAAAGAAGAAGTTGTTTTCAGGATAAGATGAATAACCACATAAGAAGAAATTTTAGATACCCTGAAATTGCACAGGAAATGGGGATTCAAGGTAGAGTTTATGTAAATTTTGTGATAGATAAAGATGGGTCTATAACTAATATAAGAATGAGAGGTCCAGATAAAAATCTTGAAAATGAAGCACAGAGGATAATTAGCAGATTACCAAGAATGACACCTGGTAAACAAAGAGGAAGAGCTGTTAGAGTTCCTTTTAGTATACCTATTACATTCAGACTTCAATAAAGGATACATTCCAAACATAAATTAATGTCTGATACTTTAAATATAAAGCAAGTGTCTTTATTTTCTCAAACTCTTATTTTAATTAAATACAGATTATCTCTAAGTGTAGTTCTCTCATCAGTATGTTCATATTTGATAGCTTTTGATATATTTTCATTAATTACTTTCTCACTTCTTGTAATAGGTGGTTTTTTTGTAGTTGGAGCTTCAAATGGGTTTAATCAAGTTATTGAAAGAAGAAGAGATGCATTGATGATAAGAACATCTTCTAGACCCATACCAAGTGGAGTAATGACAGTTAATAAAGCTCTTGTAATATGTATTACACTCGCTATGTTGGGATTAAGTATGTTGTATTTGATCAACTTTAGAACTGCTTTATTTGGGTTGGTGTCAATGATTATTTATTTAGGTCTTTATACTCCATTAAAAACTCTCACTCCTTTATCAGTATTTTTTGGAGCAATTCCAGGTGCAATACCATTTATGTTAGGTTGGGTTGCCGTAACTAACAGATTTTCAATTGAAACAGGAATATTATTTATGATCCAATTCTTTTGGCAATTTCCTCACTTTTGGGCTATTGGATGGGTATCTCATGATGACTATAAGAATGCTGGTTTTAAAATGTTACCAAGTGGTAAAAGAGATAATGCAACAGCATTTCAAATTGTATTTTATTCTATATGGATGATTATTGTATCATCACTGCCTTATTTTAATTTTACGGGAAAATTATCAATAGGTACATACTCGTTGATATTAATCTTAATTTCAGGGTTGATAATGTTATATCAAGCATTAAAATTAATGAGGTATAAGGATAAACAAAATGCTATAAGACTTATGTATGTAAGTATTTTTTATTTAAGTTTTATTCAAATTATATTTGTGGTTGATAAATTTTTATTACAATGAATGAAGTTAGTTCAATAGAATCTAAGGTTGCAAAAGCTAGAAAGATGATGTTATGGTTTGGGATGATAAGTATCACTATGACCTTTGCTGGATTAACTAGTGCATTTATTATAAGTAGCTCAAGGCCTGACTGGTTAGATTCCTTTGTTTTACCAACTTGGTTTACAATAAGTACGATTTCAATTGCACTTAGTAGTGTTTTTTTTCAGTTAGCAAAGATTAAACTTGACCAGTATGTTCGAGTATCTCTTCCAGAAAATATTAACATTTACCTTCAGAAAAATAATGTAAATATTTTTCTAGGACTTACTATTCTGATGGCGCTAACATTTGTTATATCTCAATTTTTAGGTTTTGGTGAGATTATATCTCAAGGTTATTATTTCACTGGTCCTGAAAGCTCTGTCACTACATCGTATATATATATCTTAGCTTTTTTACATTTAGCCCATCTATTTGCTGGTATTATTGTTTTAACTGTTGTTACAACTAGATTTAATAATCGAAAATATGAGAATAATAAACTAGGTTTTGAAATGGCATTAATTTTCTGGCATTTTCTTGGTGCTCTATGGATATATTTATTCTTTTTTATTAAATACTTCAGCTAAAAATTAATAAATTTGTACTCTAAATTGCCCTAGATGCAAGCATCTTCATTATCAAAGACAAAAAAAACTTCATGGGGAGGAGGTGGTGTTCAACCCCTTGATGCGGCCTATGGAAAATTAATGATGTGGTTTTTTATTGTATCAGATGCTCTTACATTTTCTGGTTTCTTGGTTGCTTATGGATTTTCAAGATTTAAGAATATTGACTCATGGCCAATAGCTGACGAGGTTTTTCATCATTTTCCATTTCTGCATGGAGTAGATGCTCCAATGTATTATGTTGCTTTGATGACTTTTATTCTAATTTTTTCATCAGTAACTATGGTTTTAGCTGTTGATGCAGGTCATAATAACGATAAAAACAAAGTTGCATTCTACATGTTATTGACTATAATTGGAGGTGCAGTGTTTGTTGGTTCACAAGCATGGGAATGGAAAAACTTTATAAAAGGTGAATATGGTGCTGTTGAAATACAAAATGGAGAGATACTACAGTTCTATGATATTAAAAAAGATAAAAGAATTCCAATAGATGAATTTGCTGTTCTTCAGTCTCAGGAAAGAATTACTCATGATAATAATGTTGGTATTTGGTATCAAAGTGAAGCTAAGCTTCCTGAAATTACTTTATCTGAAGTAATGGAAGGTTTTAAAACCAACTCTACAATAACAGTTAGGGTTGAAAAGTTAGATGAGAAAGGCCAAAAAATAATTCTGTCAAGAGAAGATGCTGAAGATAAGCTATCTTCTGCAACAAGAGTGGTAAAAGGTGCTAACTTAATTAGAAATGAATATGGTAATCCACTTTTTGCAGACTTTTTTTTCTTTATCACTGGTTTTCATGGTTTCCATGTCTTCTCTGGAGTTATAATAAATATTATAATTTTTATAAACGTCCTTTTAGGAACCTACGAGAGGCGAGGCCACTATGATATGGTTGAAAAAGTTGGTCTATATTGGCACTTTGTTGATTTAGTCTGGGTATTTGTATTTACATTCTTTTATTTAGTTTAACATGGCAAAACACGAACATAAATTAGAAATTTTTAGAGGCTACTTAAAGTTTAAGTCCAATGTTCAGAAAATTTGGGGTGTTTTGATTTTTCTATCAATTGTAACTGCAATTGAAGTAGCTTTGGGAATTTTAAAACCACCAATTTTAATGAATTACTTTTTAGGTCTTAAATTAATTAATTGGTTATTCATAATTATGACAATAATTAAGGCTTACTATATAACATGGGATTTTATGCATGTCAGAGATGAGAAACCATTCCTAAAGAATACAATTATTCTTCCTTTGCTAATTCTAATTCCATTTTTATTATTTATCCTATTGTGGGAAGGTTCTTACATCTTTGATGTAATGTTAGATGGATTAAAAGAATGGGATTTTGATATTTATTAATGACTAAGAATCTAAAAAAGTATTTAATTCTTGGCTTCCTGTTTTTTTTCCCAATCTTCGTATATGTTTTTTTGTCCACTGGGATAAATAATTTTGCCAAGTTACCAGTTCTTACTCAAACTGTAATGGATATAGAGAATATTGAAGGCAATAGTGCTAATGTTTCTTTTAAAAATAAAATTTCTGTAGTAGCTTTTTGGGGAGGGGATGTAAATAATAAAAAATCTGAAGCTCTAAATTTAAATCAAAAGATCTATAAAAGGTTTTATGAGTTTCAAGATTTCCAATTTGTTTTGTTGCATGATAAAAATGATAATGCAGCAATTGAGGATTTAAAGAGTGATTTAGTTAGTGGAGTTGGAACCGATATGAAAAACTGGAATTTTATACCAACAACTCAATCGAATATCAAAATGATTTTTGATAGTTTCAAAACTAATATTGAATTAGATGAAAGTTTTAGTACTCCGTATGTTTTTATTGTAGATAGAGATCTAAACCTGAGAGGAAGAGATGATGATGAAGATATTGGAATGTTATTTGGTTTTAACTCTCAATCTGTTGCCGAAATAAATAATAAAATGGTTGATGATGTAAAGATTATTCTGGCAGAGTATAGATTAGCTCTCAAAAAAAATGATTCACTATTTAATGAATATTAATCTAAAACATCTAGGACTTCTATTAATCATAGTTCTTTTTGGAGTATTCTCACTCCCAAAAATATATGAAAGGGTTGTCAATTCTGATATTACAGATTCAAATAGATTACATAGTAATGAGA
>ENA-OSEY01000153-OSEY01000153.1-marine-metagenome-genome-assembly--contig:-NODE-153-length-50788-cov-4.536116_pt1 | contig 50788 bp, 47 predicted proteins | sample MGYA00248465_ERZ534230 | MGnify/ENA primary metagenome ERZ534230 (study PRJEB26409, sample SAMN06344110) | marine metagenome | isolation source: Sea water from surface | place: Atlantic Ocean:Southern... | reverse complement strand
CACTATCACAAACCAGATACTTCAATTGAAGAATGTAGAAGAATTGAAGCACAGGTTTATACAGACGAAGGTTATCATTTATATAAACAAACACCAGATCAAGCATTTAAGGCTGCCTGGGTTGCTGAAGAGGGTTGGGCAATATCATTTGCTAAAACTAGATAGGCTGAGCCCATTCTTTCTGGATTTGGGTTTGGAGTGCCCGATCCTAAGACAAAAAAATGTGTCGATGGAAATATATTCAGGCTTATCAGCAATAAAAGAAAAATTCTCATTTACCTTTTAAAAATTGCAATCCTATCTGATTTATAGGAACCAATAAAAACTTTATTTTCATGTGGGTAAGCAACTGAAGCACTGCCGTACGCAACATCTTCAAAATTATATTCTTCAAGAATATTCAAATCTTTATCTGCTCTCATGATAAAAAACGGTGTTGGACACTGGATAATAGATTCATCAATACAATAAATTCCGCCTAGGTCAGTATTTTGACCACCTATCCATAATTCTCCATCAACGGCAGTAACATTGTCTGGCCCACCATTTAAATAAGTTCTTAAAACTAAATCGGTTCGTTTGCCATTGCTAAATTTAGCAATTGAGCCGTTCATTCGGTAGTTTACGTAAAGGTTATCCTCGATCATATCTATTCCATTAGGCCAAGTGCCCTCTGAATTAGGCACAATAGTGAAACCTTCTTCTTTGGTCCACTTATAAACATATCCTGTATTAAATCTTAAGAGATTCATTACAAATAAATAATTAAAACCAACATTCTTATCATATTGGTGGGTGCTATAAAAGGAACCAGAATCATCATAAACAACAACATCATTAAAATAAGTTGTTTCCTCTGGACCAGTAGCACAGCCAATCCAGAAAATTGTAGGTTTTATAACATCGGATAAATTTACAAAAATTGGAAATATTAAAAAGAATTCAATCCTGCTTCTTTTTTCATGATTTACAACTGCCAGCAAAGATGCCTCCTCTAGCAAGGGGCTTAGGTCGTCGCCAGTTATTTTAATATGTTCATAAATATCTATGCCATGAGGGTAAAATTCTTTGTAGGGTTCACAACCATCTTCACCAATTCCAAGATTATTTCCTTCTAAAAACTCGATATCGAAATCTTGAACCTCATTAGTTTCAAGATTTAGTTTTGATAATTTACCAATAAGAGTTTTGCCTTTATTAAGTGCAGGCAGTCCGGCAAACTGGGAGACAACTACTGAATTCTCTCCCGGGATTTTAGCAAAATCTTCTGGGTTTTGTAGATCGCAGATTAACTCAAGGGTGCCAAGGCTTTCACATTTATTAATATCTTTGTAATCGCTGGCACAGCCAGCAATTACAAATAAAACAATAAATAAATATACGTTCTTAAACAAAGACCATCGCGAGGTTTTCTGCCACAAATCCTGGCTTCTCCACCCCTTCTATTTCTAATTCAATCTTAGTTTTTAGTAGCCATCTACCGTCACCTTTATCAGTAGCTTCTAATAGTGATGATTTAAATCTGCAATTTGAATCAACAGGCACAGGTGTAATAAATCTGATTTTATCGTAACCATAATTCATTGCCATTTTTGTGCCCTCAACGGGAATTGCGTTTTCATACCCTTTTCCAACAGATAGCGACAGCATTAATGCACCGTGAGCAATTGTGCTACCGAAAATCGGAGCAGCTTTTTCAGGGTCGACATGAATAAACTGTGGGTCCTCTGAAACATCAGCAAAAATGTTGATTCGCTCTTGGTCAACAACGAACCATGAAGTGCATTTCTCTTTGCCTATCATGGTATGTAAATCTTCAGGTTTAATAGCTTCCATTCTCCCTCCTATTTAATTAAATGATTAGCATATTGCTCGCGTAAGTCTGTTTTAAGTAATTTTCCTGTTGCGCCATGAGGCAATTCATCAACAAAGACAACATCATCTGGTTTCCACCACTTTGCAATCTTGCCATCTAGAAAATCATAGACAGATTCCTTCGTTAATTCCTTATTCGCAGGAATTACTATCAGCAGAGGTCTTTCATCCCATTTTTCATGGGCGACACCTATCACACAGGCTTCTACAACTTCTGGGTGACCTACAGCAGCATTTTCTAAATCTACAGAGCTTATCCATTCGCCCCCCGATTTAATTACATCTTTAGCTCTGTCCACAATTGTCATGTAGCCATCTGGATCAATTGTTGAGATATCGCCAGTGTCAAACCAACCGTCTGCATCTACAGCATCTTCATCATGTTTGTAATATCTTTTGATAATCCATGGTCCTTTAATGAGAAGCTTTCCAAATGCTTTGCCATCTTCAGGGAGTCTGTTGCCATCATCATCAACAATTTTTAGCTGTACTCCATAGATTGGTTTACCCTGTTTTGTTTGAAGCTGATACATTTCATCTTTGGATAATTTTTCCATATCAGGTGTCTTAAGATTTGCAGTTGCAAGTGGGCTTGTTTCTGTCATACCCCAACCTTGAACAACATTTACATCATGATCTTCATCAAACTGTTTAATCATTGAATATGGAACAGCCGATCCGCCAATAATTGTTTCTTTAATTGACTCAAGCTTTATATTGTTCTCTTTGCAGTAATTTAATAGTCCCAACCAAATTGTTGGCACTCCAAAGGCAAAGGTGACGTTTTCGTTTTGAATTAGCTCAGTTAATGCAGCGCCATCCATGCCCATACCAGGTAAAACCAATTTGATTCCATTCATTGGTGCGAGATATGGCAGCCCCCAGCCATTAACATGAAACATTGGCACAACCATTAAGATACAATCGTCTTTCTTTAGACCTAGACCGTTTGCAGACGAGCCAGCCCAAGCGTGAAGTAGCGTTGACTTATGTGAATAAAGAACACCTTTTGGATTTCCTGTTGTTCCAGATGTATAGCAAAGTCCACATGGAGCATTTTCATCAAGCTCTGGCCAAACGTATGACTCGTCCCCATCCTCAATAAATTCCTCGTAAGAAACTACATCCTTTAGTTTTGACTCTGGCATCTCCTCTTTAGCACAGAGCAAAACATATTTATCAACTGTTGGACATTTATCTTGAATTGCCTCAAGTAATGGGGCAAAAACTGGCTCTAGGAAAACTAATTTGTTCTCGGCATGATTAATGAGATAAACAACCTGTTCAGGATGCAATCTAAAATTTATTGTGTGCATAATTGCACCCATACCAGAGATCCCATAAAACATTTCCATGTTTCTGAATGTATTCAAACCCAAGGATCCAACACACTGTTCCTTCTTAATCCCATGTTTCTCTAGAGCAGATGCTAACTTTCTTGCTCTGATGGAAATGTTTTTATAATTTGATTTAGTTATTTTCCCTGATAGTTCTCTTGTAACAACTTCTACATCAGGGAAAATATGCTCTGCATAATCAATAATGCTTGCGACATTCTGACTCCAATCTTGCATATTCATATTTTTTACTCCCAATTTTTTAAATTATGTAAATAAGGATACCATTCATTCTTAATTGGGTGAAACCAAGAATACATAATGTTGTGCAATTTTTTCTTATCCCTTTCTGACAAATTTATTTTTTTTAGCGGATCAAAGAGATCAATTATTTCAATTAAATCATCACTTAATCCATGCTCAGATAGAATTTGTTCAAAACTACTTCTTTCTGATTTTAAATTTGCCATTAAGCTGACCAAGAGTTGATCGGTTCTAATCATCCCTGTCATATTAATAAGATAGTATTCTTTCGAGTTTATATAAGTTTTATCTAAGTGGTTAAAATTGGTTAAATTTAACTTTCTTGGGCAAGAATCTATTGTGAAATAATTATCCCATATAATTAAGTTGCTGTTGTTAATACCAACCAATCTATCTTCGACCTCTTCAGATATTGAAGTAGAAATAACTTTTTCTCCTGTCCAATAAAAGCAGCAATCTGTTGGGAAATTTTGCAAGAATTTCTCAAAATATTCATTATGTGCAAGGTCTTTTTCAATAAGCTCATTACAGTAAACAGAGGGGCAAAAATCAAAGTGAATTTCAGGAAATTCAGAAATGCCTTTGCTCAAAATATTTAGCTGTTTATCTAAATTAATTTTTTCAAGATCATCAAAAAGCAAACTAATATTCTTGCAACCCAAGTTCGCAAAGAAATTAACTTTAAGATCAAATTTTTCGATGTGTTTATCTTTAAAGGGTGTTAGGCCAACACCTATATCGATCCCACAATCCTCAGCGTGAGATATAAATTCTGTGAACTTAGCTTGCCAGGATTCATTTGGCGTAAGATCAAAATTATTTCTTAAAAATGGATCCTCTTTTGGAGCATATAAATAAAAATTTAAATCTGTTCCAGCCATAGAGGAAATTAATTCGTGCCTTGAGGTAAAGTCATAACTTTTACCATAAAAGCCTTCAATTAAACCAAACTTGCTCATTTACTTAATTTTACAAGAAGAATCGGATAATACTTTATTTTTATTTATCAAAAATTCCTTGGTATTTATTCTGTAAATATGATTTGAATGAGATTTTTGCTCAAGCAAAAAGTCCAGCGCTATTAGACTTTGAAGGGATGACACCAAAGCTACTGAAGGACCAAGAACACCAACATCAGCACAATCATTAGCATCAAGTTCACCCTCACTTGGAAAAACACATTCAAGACAACAGTGTTGAGAGTCGTTACTAAATAATAGAATTTGTCCGACATGGGCAGCAATTGAGGCAGTAAGAAAAGCAACCCTTTCCTTTGAACACACTCTATTTAGATCGTAGCTAGTTCTAAGATTATCCGCACAATCAATCAATAAGTCTGACTTGATATTGTCATAAGATAATTCCCACGATTTTTTGTCATGAATTTCAATTGTGGTGTTGGAATTAAGATTTTTAAGATAATTAGATAGTGCTTTAACTTTTTTTATTCCTATATCATCTTCACTAAAAAAAACTTGCCTGTGAAGATTTCTAAGCTCTACAGTATCATCATCAACTAATTTAATTTTCCCTACCCCTGCTCCTGCAAGATAAGCTGCCAAAGGGGAGCCAAGTCCACCACAGCCAATAACAGTTATTGACTTTTTTGAGAGCAATTCTTGCTTCTCTATACTTAGTTCATCTAAAAGTATTTGAGAATAATACCTTTTGATTAACTCATCTTTTTGCATGTGTATATCTAGCCATCCCTTTTAGATCTAAACCATATTGTATATCTTTAAATTGTGCGTTTTCTAAGGCATCTTTTATGGAAGAAACCTGCTCTGGTGAATGCTCCAAAAAGATTGAGCCTTTGGGATTCAGGTGCTCCCTGGATTCATTGATAATCTTTAGAATGTCTTTTAATCCATTATCTTTTGAAAATAGTGCCTCCTTCGGCTCAAATAATAAATCGGTTTCTATTTTGTTAGTCTCACAAATATAAGGAGGATTTGAAACAATCAAATCAAATTTACCATTAACATTTGCAAACCAATCAGACTGAAAGAAATTCACCTTATTTTCCGTTTGATAATTATTTCTTTTTGCAGTTACAAGAGCAGAAGCAGATTTATCAACTCCTAATACTTCAGCTTGTGAAAAGATTTTAGATAGCTCAATTGCAATACATCCTGAGCCAGTTCCTAGGTCAAGTATTCTATTACAATTTAATTTAGATACTCTTATTTTTTCTATAATTACCTCTGTTTCAGGCCTTGGAATTAAGACATTAGAGCCAAGAAAATACTCTCCATTGTAAAAACTCCATTTCCCTATGATCTGTTGCAATGGTTTTCCTGACTCAATGTCAATTTGTAATGTAGCTAAATTTTTTGAACCAACCTTATCTGAATCTAGTAAAAATCTGAGCCCCTCATCATATGTTGAGCCAAACTTTGCTTTCCAAATTTTTTTAATTTCTGGAATATGTTCTTTAAGAATTCTCAATTTCTAGGAGTTTTTCGGCGTTGTTTTGTGCTTTCAGAGAATCAATCATTTCAGTAAGATCTCCGTCTAAAAAGTTTTCAATATTATGTTGGGTGAACTTAATTCTATGGTCTGTGATGCGCCCTTGGGGAAAATTATAAGTTCTAATTTTTTCACTGCGGTCTCCCGTGCCTACCAGAGATTTTCTTTCTGACGCTTTCTCCATTTCCTGTTTTTGCTTTTCAATGTCATAAATTTTTGAAGACAATAAGCCTAGTGCTTTAGCTTTATTTTTGTGCTGGCTTCTATCATCCTGACACTCAACTACTATCCCTGTTGGGATGTGAGTAAGTCTGACTGCAGAATCAGTTTTATTGACATGTTGACCACCTGCTCCTGAAGCTCTGAATGTATCTACTCGAATCTCGCTCATATCAATATCTTTTTCCTCTACATCATCCATTTCAGGCATAATAGCAACAGTAGCTGTTGATGTATGAACTCTTCCTTGTGACTCTGTTAGAGGCACTCTTTGCACTCTATGAACTCCTGATTCAAACCGAAGATTCCCATAAACATTCGAACCCAGTATTTTTATGACTACCTCTTTATATCCACCTGGACCAGAATCAATCTCTTTTATTTTTTCAATCTTCCAATTACTTCTCTCAGCATATCTGCTGTACATCCTATAAAGATCACCTACGAAAATAGCTGCTTCATCTCCTCCTGCTCCGGCTCTAAGCTCCAAGAAAGAATTTCTAACGTCATCTTTATCTTTTGGAAGAAGCTGAATCATTATTTCCTCCTCAAGTAGTCTTATTTCATTTTGTTTTTGAGTTTTCTCTTCTTGAGCTAATTCTTTCATATCCTCGTCTTTCAGAAGCTCTTCAATGGAATCAAGCTCTTGTTCAATAATTAGATAGTTATTCCAATTTTCAACGACTTCTTTTATTTCCGAATACTCTTTGTTGAGTTGTGTTAACTTTTCTACATTTGTTGTAAGCTTTGGATTTGAAAGATCTGCTGAAATCTTATTTGCTTTAGCTTTTATTGAGTTTAGCGAATCTCTGATATTCTTTTTCATATGCACTTATTTCTTAATTCGTTCTGAAAGAGTCTTAGAAATGTGATACGCATTTTTTGATTTAATTTCATCGGCTAACTCATCCAGAATTTTTTCAACATCCTTTCCTTGATTTAGCTTTTTCTTTGCACTTTGCATAGCCTCATCTTTTATAACCTCAAGTGTATTACGCAGCTTTTTTTGCTCATTATTTAAAGCTTTTTTATTTTTAAGGTTAAAAAATTCTTTTTGGGACAAGGACTTTATTAATGTTTTTGCTTTTTCGACAGATTCTTTACGACTGTCGAGGTTTTTTGAGATTTTTTCACTAAGCTGATCAAGAGTGATTACATTGACAGATTTAAACTTACTTACGTCATAATTGATATTTCGAGGTATTGCTAAATCGAAAATGGTAATTTCTTTATTTAGATCTAAATCTTCAAGACCGATGAATGGTTCTTCAGAAAATGCAGCAATTACAAAGGTATCTGAGATTTTGCTTGAGGATTTAATTTCAGACAAATCTTTTGAAACTATGCCCTCTATCTCAATGTTAGATCGGTTAAAAAGGTCAACTTTCAGCTGTCTTTTTTTGAATCGACTAATAAGTGCTTTGGAGACATCTCCTCCACCAATCAAAGCAATTGATTTAGAACCTTTGATTTCTGAATCTACAACAGATGCAATAGAAATTGGATTCTCTGAAAGCTTTGTTTCTGTTCTAACATGTTTTGAGAGTTTTATTGCTCCACTAAAAATGCTTTCAATATCTTCAGTCATAAAAGAAAAATTCTTTGAATTTAAAAAAGATTTTTTGACTTGCCCAAAAATATCAGGTTCACCAACAATCATTGAGTCAATGCCGGTCATAACCTCAAGCAGATGATTAAATGCATCTATCCCTGAAAAAAGATACTGATCATTTTTTCTTATTTCAAATTTATTGCTTGTTGATGCTAAAAGGAAATTATCAAAATGTTTTATTTTTGATCTTTCAGAAATTGTATAAAATTCTGTTCGATTACAAGTTGAGAGAAATATACCTCCCTGAAAGCCTGATTTGCTCTTTAGAATAGATAGCATTTCATTAATTTGGTCTTTATTAAACGCAAATTTTTCTCTAATCTCTAATGAGGTAGATTTATGACTAATGCCCCAACACTGAAAATCCATAACCAATTTTTAAAAAAAGCTTTAAGCCTCCTATGCCTATTATCCTTATTTAGTTGTGCAAGTTTAAATTTATCTGAAAGTAGATACAATCTTCAAGGTAAAATTTTGTTCACAGAAAATGGTGAAAAAAAAGATTTTAGAATAAAAATAATTAAAGAAAATGAAAGTTTACAGGTTCTATTTTTAGATATTTTAGGGTTCTCTCAATTAGGAGAAATGAATGCCTTAGGCAATAAGTGGGTTTATAAAAATAATTTGATTGACGTAAGCATTGATCTCACTCCAAATGACCTGAGATATTTATTAGAAAAAAATCGTTGCTCGAAAAGATGCAACATTGATGCAACCTTTGGAAATGTAAGGGTTCTTCTTAAAAATGTTTAAAATTCGCTGTCCTGCAAAACTTAATACTTATTTGAACGTGTTAAAAACACGTGATGATGGCTATCATGAGATTTCAAGTAATTTACAACTAATAAGCCTTTTTGATGAAATTTCATTTGAAAGATCAAAAGAGATGAACCTAATTTGCAACGAAAAGGATTTAGAAAACAGAAACCTAATTATTGATGCAATTAATTGGTTCAACTTAAGATATGCAAAAGAACAAACCTTTAATATCAATCTTCAAAAAAATATACCCTCACAATCAGGCCTTGGGGGTGGAAGTTCAAATGCTGCATATACATTAATTTTTCTATGCATTATTAATAATGTGCCTATAGAGTCATTAGATCTTGATGCAATTTCCATGGAAATTGGGGCCGATGTGCCTTTTTTTATCAATAGCAAAAGTTGCAATATATCTGGAATCGGAGAAAAAATTGGCAAAAATGTCTCAAGCAATGACAACTACCTCTTAATTTCTCCTGACATAAAAATAAAAACTTTAAAAATTTTTAGCTCTCCCAGCCTGCAACCTTTAAATAGAATAGACCGTCAAACTAATGACTTGCTTATTCCGCTACTTTCAGAAAGCAAAGAGTTTAAGAAAATCTTCCTAGAACTTGAGAAAATCGTAGAGGATAGTGAAAAAAGGTTAAAATTAAGTGGTTCTGGCTCGTCAGTATTCATAATTAATCCAAGCGAAGAAGAAAAATTAATATTTAAACAGAAAAAATACGATAATTTTAGAATTTTTAACGTGAAAGGATTAAAATACTATGACTTTGTTTCGGATTGGGGTGTGGCCAAGTGGTAAGGCAGCGCCTTTTGGTGGCGCCATTCGTAGGTTCGAATCCTACCACCCCAGCCATTAACTTATTATGGAAAATCAACTAATTTTCTCTGGAAGCTCAAATATTAAGCTTTCAGAAAGTATTGTAAAAAAGCTTGATAAAAAGCTAGGCGACATATCGCTCTCAACTTTTAGTGATGGTGAAATATCAGTTCAAATTAATGAGAATGTTAGAGGGAAAGATACATTTGTAATTCAATCTACCAGTGCGCCTGCAGAAAAAAATTTGATGGAATTGATTTTAATTTCAGATGCTCTAAAAAGAGCATCTGCGAAATCTATTACAGCAGTTATGCCCTATTTTGGGTATGCCAGACAAGACAGAAGGGTTAGATCAGCAAGAGTTCCTATAAGTGCAAGAGTTATTGCTGAGATGCTTGAGAGTGTTGGTATCTCAAGAATCATCACCCTAGATATTCATTCAGAACAAATACAAGGATTCTTCTCATTTCCTGTTGATAACATATATACCTCAAACATAATGAGTAAAGCTGTTTCAGATAAATATAATGTTGATGACTTACAAGTGGTATCCCCAGATACCGGTGGGGTCCTAAGAGCAAGGTCTGTGGCAAAAACCTTAGGTGTTCAAGATTTAGCAATTATTGATAAGAGAAGAGAGAGAGCCAATGAGTCAGAAGTACTCAATATTATTGGAGATATTGATGGAAAGGTCTGTATAGTTCCTGATGACATGATAGATACCGCAGGCACCCTAAGCAATGCGAGTCATGCGCTCAAAGATAAGGGGGCAAAAGAAGTAATTGCCTTTATAACTCATCCTGTTCTTTCAGGAAACGCAATTGAAAACATAAATTCCTCTGCAATTGACAAGCTCATTGTGTCAAACTCTATAGATATTGGTGACAAATCAAAAAAATGTCCTAAAATAGACGTCTTTGATGTATCAGAGGTGCTATCAGAAGCAATAAAGCGAATCACCACAGGTGATTCAATAAGCGAACTATTTAGGTAAAAAATGATAAATTTAAAAGTTGAAAAAAGAGAAAAGGTTGGTGGCCTATCTTCAAAAAAAGCCATTAAAGAAGATAAGAAAGTCCCTGCGATAATTTATGGTGGTGACAAAGAGCCAATGCCGGTTTTTTTACAGAATAATGAGCTTATCAAAATTATCTCCTCTGAAAACGTTTTTGGCTCGGTTATTGAAATAGACATCGATAACAAAAAAGAAATGGTAGTTTTCAAGGAAGTACAGAAACATCCATCTAAAAATATTTTTACTCATGTTGATCTCTTGAGGGTAATTCCTGGAAAAAAAGTTGCTGTAACAGTGCCAGTAGATCTAGTAAATATTGATAAATGTTATGGGGTAAAAATTGAAGGGGGCGTCATTAATCATGTCATGAAAGAAATAAGTGTAATAGCTAAAGCTGACAGCATCCCGGAATCAATAGTAGTTGATATGGAAGAAATTAAATCTAAGGAAAAGGTCAGACTTAGCTCTCTTCAAGATAATGCTGATTATGATTTTCCTAGTTCACTGAAAACCGAAGATCCCGTTTTAGTCTCAGTCTTAACTGCTAGAGGAGGAGCAATGCTTCTTGAAGATGAGCTTGAAGAAGAGGTAGATGCAGAAGCACAAGAAGGTGATGTTGCAGCTACTGACAAAGAGGATGATAAAGCTGCTGAAGAAAATAATTCAGAGGATTCTGAAAAAGAAGCCGAATAAATTGCAAGATCTGTGTGTTGTTGGTCTGGGAAATCCCGGAGATAAGTATCATAAAACTAGACACAATGCTGGTTACGACTTTTTAGATCTAATTGCTAAAGAGTTAAAAATCGAATTTAAAAATTCCAAAAAATTTGATGCCCTTGTAGCTGAAACAAATTATCTGGATAATTCAATTTCTCTTATTAAGCCTAATGAATTCATTAATAGAAGTGGCAAGACACTGAAACTAATTAAAAAATATCAAGTAAGCAGCAATGAAAATATTCTTGTTCTTCATGATGATATGGATTTAGAGCCTGGAGAAGTAAAATTAAAAATTGGAGGGGGTCATGCTGGCCATAACGGTTTAAGAGATATTTCTAAGGACATTGGAAGTGATTACATTCGTTTGCGTTTTGGTATTGGGCACCCACCAAATAAAGCTCAAACAAATGCATGGGTAATAAAGAAGCCAAATCCTGAGGAAAAGATCAACATTCAGAAATCCTTTGAAAAAGCTATGAGCTGCTTAGACGACCTTTTGCAAAGGAAATGGATGATTGCAATGAATAACTTACATAGTGATGAGCATTAAGTGTGGTATTGTTGGGCTTCCTAATGTTGGAAAATCGACACTATTTAATGCTTTAACATCACAAAAAATTCAAGCGGAAAACTTTCCTTTCTGTACAATTGAACCAAATATAGCAAGAGTAAACATTCCTGATAAACGGCTTCAGCAGCTAGCAGATATTAATAAACCTGAGAAGATAATTCCCTCGCATATGGAATTTGTCGATATTGCAGGATTAGTCAAAGGAGCACATTCTGGAGAAGGCTTGGGTAATAAATTCTTGTCACATATTCGAGAAACACAGTGCTTTGCTCATGTTGTGAGGTGTTTTGAAGATCAAAATGTAATTCATGTAGATGGAAAGATATCTCCTATCAATGACTTGGAAACAATAGAAACCGAGTTGATGCTCAGTGATCTTGAAATTGTTGAAAAAAGAATTGAAAAGCTTGAAAAACAATTGCGTAATGGTGATAAAGCATTGAAAGAAGAGTTTGATTGTTTGTCAGAAATTAAAAATGAAATATCTTCAAACGGCTTTAGGGCAAATCTACAAATAGAAAAATATCAAATTTATCTTAGAAATTTACAGTTAATTACTGCAAAATCTTTTTTTTACATTGCCAATCTGCACGAAGACGATTCAAAAAATTTATTTATAAATGAACTTGAAGAACATGCAAAAAAAACTAATAAAGAGCTTATAAAAGTCTATGCAAAAGCAGAATCGGAATTGGTAGATCTTGAAAATCAGGAGCGACAAGAATATCTACAGATGCTTGGTATCAAGGAGCCTACATTAGATGTAATAATTAGAAAGGGATACGAGCTTCTTAATCTATTTTCCTTTTTTACAGCAGGACCTAAGGAAGTCAGAGCATGGTCAGTTAAACAAGGGTCCAAAGCACCTGAAGCTGCAGGTAAAATTCATACCGATTTTGAAAGAGGTTTTATTAAAGCAGAGGTAGTTAGTTTTGGAGACTACATTGCATCTAGCGGCTCACAGAATGCAAGAGAGAAAGGTAAGCTAAAGATTGAAGGAAAGGATTATCTAGTCCAAGATGGTGATGTAATCGAATTTAAGTTCAATGTTTAGTGTAAGTGTAATTATTCCAACTTTTAATGAAGCTGAGAATATATTAAAAGTAATTAATGAAGTTGAGGATGGTTTACAGGGGCATGACTATGAAATTATTGTTGTTGATGATAACAGTCCCGACGGAACCTCGGATTTAGTAAAAAAGTATTCAAAAAGAAATTCAAAAGTATCTTGTATTAAAAGGACATGGAAAAAAGGGTTATCTTCTGCTGTTGTCGAAGGCGTGGCCCTGTCTTCAAAAGAACACATTTGCGTAATGGATGGAGATGGACAACACAATCCTCAAGACTTGAGTAAGTTTATTAATGAATTTGAAAATCAAGAACTAGATTTAGTTATTGGTTCCAGATTCATTGGAAAAAAGAATACTGAAGGTCTCTCTTCTTCCCGAAATGAATTAAGTAGGTTTGGTATTAAAATCACAAATTTTTTTCTTAAATCTCCAGTAACAGATCCTTTGTCAGGCTTTTTTATGGCAAAAAGGCAATCCCTTGAAGGAATTAGGGGTTCGCTTTACAAAGATGGTTTTAAAATTTTATTTGATATTTTAATGTTAGATAAATCACTAAAATTTGAAGAGGTTGCTATTGATTTTCGAAGTAGATTGAAAGGTGAAAGCAAACTTAACATTTCAACTTTATTTAACCTTGCTGGCCAAATATTTGAAAACCTTACACAAGGACTGATTCCGGCAAATTTTATCGTTTTTGCATTTGTAGGTACTATAGGTGTGGCCGTACATCTGGCCTCATTAAATATTCTCTTATCTTTTGAAGTAGAATTTATTTTAGGTAACTTATGCAGTACTTTGCTAGCTATGTGTTCTAATTATTTCCTAAATAACTACATTACCTTTCATAACATTCATAAACTTTTTTCTGAACGCCTTAAAGGCTTACTTAAATACTGTTTTGCCAACTCCTTTTCCATTCTTGCAAATATTGGAGTTGCCTCACAATTTTATTTAAATGATTTCTCTGCACTCTCATCCGCCATGCTTGGAATAATGGCAGGACTTATCCTGAACTACTTTTTAAGTGTAAATTTGGTTTTTAAAAAATGATTTTCAGAATAATTAACCTTATTTTAGCCCTATTTGTTTTTGGATTTATCTATCAAAAAGCTGTTACCCAAAGCTTCTATAACTGGGACGCGATTGCTTACACCATGGCAGTACAACTTGATGAAGGCAAAACTACAGAAGAGGCGCATGAATATACTTACAAAACTCTTGAAAGTGAAGTTGATCCAGGGCTTTTTAATGCTTTATGTTGTTCAGGCCAATATCGTCAGGACCAATACAGTAGCCCTGATAATCTTAAATCAATGATGCCAATGTATGCTTTAAAGCCAGGCTATATTCTCCTAATTAGGGCAGTCAAAGGACTTACTGGTATAAGCGAATATCAGTCTATGAAATATATTTCCCTTGTATCGTCTTTGATTTTGGCATTTATCTTTTTTATTGCCTCCTTTTGGCAAAAAGGCTTACTGCAGTTTTTATGGATTCCAATGGTATTCTTTTCACAGATATTATTTCTCGGCAAACTAATGACTCCGGATGCTGTCACTACTGTAGTTTTCATTGGATCTATATATTTTTTACTAAGAAAAAAACTGTATATTTCATTTTTATTTATGGGCCTAGCATTGACCTTTAGACCAGATATGATTGTTGCGGCTGGCCTCTTAGGGCTTTTGCCAGCTTTAGATAAAAATTACAGGATGGCAATTTTTAATTCAATATTATTTTTATCAATCTATTTCTGGATCTCAACAAGCATTGATCACAATGGTTGGTGGAGTCATTTTTATACCAGCTTGGTAAGCACGCAAAGTAATCTTGATACCTTTAATCCAGTCTTTGATTTAAATAAATATAGGGAAATACTCTTAGGAAACTTAAATTGGGTATTGAATGATGTGAATTATATTACTTGGTTCGCCACGACTTTTATCATTTTGATTACTTCAAGCTATCTGCTCAGTGAACAAAAAAATTCTTGGATTAACATAATTTCTGTAGTGTTGGCTCTTTCGATATTTGTGAAGTTTTTAATTTTTCCCAAGGTTGATGCAAGAGTGTATCTAGCAATTTTAGTGCCCGCAATTTATGTCTTTTCTTTTAATCTGTTCTCTCCTAAAGAAAGGATTGACTCTACTTAAAATATTATTATTATCAAACTCTTGGCTATGTAGCTCAGCTGGTTAGAGCGCAGCATTCATAATGCTGAGGTCCTTGGTTCAAGTCCAAGCATAGCCACCACTAAAGAATTATTTTAGTTAACTTATATTTAAAATTAGAATTTACTTTTTCAGAACTGCCAGAATCACTAGCACAGATACTAAAGCAATAAGACCATCCTGACCGACCATTGCCAAGATTGATACTAGATTTTGATAAACACTACCTACAAAAGCAGTGTCTGGCCCAAATAAAACTCCGAATAGCAATGATGCTGCAACAACCAATAGTAATACCTCTGTAAGTCTTTCTAAGAACTTTTTAATTTTGCTGAAGTCGAAGTTTAAAAATTTCATCTTAAAAAAACATGAGGGCCGAAGCCCTCATGAAAATAAATTTTATTTTAGGTTAAGAACACTCATGATGATGAACAGAACTACAAGCCCTGCTAAGCCATTCTCACCTAACATTGCAACATAACCCATAATTGTATCGATTACGTCACCAACAAAAAATGTGCTACCACCAAAGACGATTGAGGCTACGATTCCCAATCCGATAACACTCACGAGAACTCCAGTAAGACCTTTCACAAAGTCGTTTACTGCTTTCATTATACTATCCATCGTTTTTCCCCCATGAAATAGTTCAAAAATATAGTAACCAATGGACCATTTTTGACAACTTAATTTAAATTCTTTGAAAGTATATGAATATCAATAAATTGAGAGATATAAATATAGTTTATGTATTAGTTAAATCGCTGAAGTATAGATTTTTAGTGGTTTTAAAAAGAAATTATTAATCAAAAAAAACTTTTGGTGCAATTATTCCTTCCGGATCAATTGATTTTTTAAGGGTTTTCAGCAATTCCAGTTTCTGCTTATACTGAGGAAATTCATTCCATATCTCTTTTTTTCGTTTTCCAATTCCATGTTCAGCGCTGGGTGACCCTCCAAATGATTTAAGAATGTCATAAACCTCTGTTAGTTGATCTTTTGAGTTATCGTCAAAAATAATATTCAGGTGAATATTGCCATCACCAAGGTGGCCAAAATTGAAAACTTTTGCATGTGAAATTTTTCTATCAATTTCAGCCATGAATTTCTCAGTTGATAATTTATCAATACAAAAATCAAATTTTTCTGCTCCCATTTCAGATAATTTAACTGGCAAAAGCTCTCTTCGATCCCAGAAATTTTTGACTTGCCGAGAATTTAATAAACTTATATTTTCCATCCTCTCTGAGCAATGCTCTAAGAAGTTTTCAATCTCATCTTTTGAGTCGGAGTTTAGTTCAATAAGAATTTCGTATTTAGATTTTGCATTGCCATCTAGTAAGTGTTGGGAATTAAAGTCAAGAAACTCTACAGCTGTAATCATTTTTGATGGCTCTTTAAGTAACTCATAAACCTCAAACAAATTATTAGTATGTAAAATTACAGATTCTGAGAACTTGGGGATTGGATAAGTTTTAAACGTCACATCAATAATAAAACCAAAAATCCCCTCTGATCCAATAAAAAGCTCCATGAGGTTAGGTCCAGTTGCGTCCTTGTCAGCAGTTTTACCAAGCTCAACAATTTCACCACTTGGTAGAACAACTGTCATATTCTGCACGTGATTTCTCGTTGCACCATACCCAATAAACTTAGCCCCAGCAGCATTCGTTGCTACGTTTCCGCCTATCATCGAGGAAGAAGTAGCTGAAAACTCAATCGGAAGAATTCTTTTTTTCTCGCTCGCAATATTTTTTGCGTTATCTGTAACAACCCCAGCCTGACATTTCAAGAGATCATCAGCTACCCATGAAATTTCATTGAGGTTTTTCATATTTACCACGATTTCTTTACAAACTGCAGTGGCGCCTCCACACAGACCAGTTCTACCTCCAGATGGAAGTAATTTTAAATTATGATCTTTAGCAAAATTTAAGATATCTTGGACATCTTTCGTATTTTCTGGGAAAAAGATTGCTTGAGCATTCGGACTGATTCCTTTGTACCAATCTTGACCAAATTCATTAAGGCTGGCTTCATCATATTTAATTTTTTTGGGGCCAAACTTTCTTTCAAGCTTTTGGTTTATATCATTCATTTTTTGAAGACAAAATAGTTTCTATATAAAAAGACTATTATAAAAGCAAAGGGTGTTGTGATAATTTTTTGGATAAGAATATTTGAAATATTAAAAGATTCTAAAATTGCAAAAATCAGTGCTGTGATAACAGCACCCATTACTCCTCCAAAAAAATAGGCAGAAAATTCAACCGTTGGTTTACTATCGAGCCAACCTTTAGGAAATACAAAATTTTTTGCCAGTACGTAACTAACCAAAGTTCCAGATATATAACAAAAGAATGCAATTAAAGCCCTTTCAATGTCTAAGATAAAATCAAGAATTAACAGCAGTGTGAAATCAAAAACAAATGCTGCTAAGTTAGTGCCGCCGTATTTTACAATTCTTGGAATTTTCATTAGTTATTTATTACTGGAGCAATCACAAGATTGATTCCATTTACATCAGAACCAGAGACCCTGAAACTACCTCCGGTATAATCTCCCCTTAAATCGCCTGGGCCACATATCCCTTGATCATTAAATGAAAGAACGTCACCTAGAGTAGTGCAAGCAAAAACTTCATCATATGTGTCATTTGGCACCTCCCTAATTCTAAAATTTGCAACTCCTTCTTCCATTTGCATAACATCACATGGGATGATTTCATTTTCATCATTTACTGCGCATATCCAAAGCTGATCAACAGTAGCTTTTATTTTTTCCTCTCCACTTGAAAATAAAATTGGAATAGAAGTCGAAGGCTGTCCGCCAATAAAGTCAAAAATTGCAAGTGCAACATAATTACCATCGGCAAGAGATGATCTATTTAAGTTAACCTTATACGTCCCGAATCCATTGGCATCAATTTCAATTGCCTCAATATTTATAGATGAGGTTGAATCCTGAATCCTAATATTTGAAACAGAACCTAATCCAGAAAGCTGAAAATTTTTTTCACTTAAGGCATAACCTAGAAATAATCTATCTGGTTCGGTAACACTGTAATTTAACATATCTCCAGAAATGCCGGCTTGTATATTTGAAATACCCTTTGCCATATCCATCAAACCATATCCATAAAAATCATCCTTTCCAGGATTTCCAATATCTTTTGTTAAATTACCAGACCTTAAATACTGTTTTAATTGATCATGACTTAAATCAGGCTCTAAATATTTTAATATTGCAAAATATGCTGAAACATGAGGTGCCGCCATAGAGGTGCCATTATAAACTTGGAGCCCTTTATATGATTCACCATCATAAGAAGAGTTCTTAAATGAATAAGCCATAACACCATCACCACTTCCATTCCCATCTAAATCCTCTGAATTCTGTCCCCCGGGAGCAGCAATATCTACATAATTATTAAATGAGGAGAAGGATGATCTTCTTTCATCAAACTTTGTTGATGAGACAGAGAAGGAATATTCACAAGATGCTGGAAATCTTATTGCAGAATTACCCTCATTCCCTGCTGAAGCAACAACAAAAATTCCATTATTTTTCATGTTTTCAATTTCTTCACAAATAATCTGATTATTTCCACCGCCTCCCAAACTCATATTAATAATGTTTACATTTCCATTACTCTCAGAATCATAAACAACTCCTGAGTCATTGTCTTTGCCCTGAATGTAATAAAATGCTTGAAGCTGATCATAGCTTGAACAGCCACCACCTCTTTCACTTCTATCAGATCCACACACTCTTAGCGGTAAAGCTTGTACGGCTAGACCATTAATTTCGTTGCCATCATTTTTTGCTGCCATTGTTGTTGCAACATGAGATCCATGACTGCCAAATATTTCACCATCAGACTGAACTGGTTGGAAATCAGGGTCGGTAGGATCAGAATCCAAACCATCGCCATCAAAAGAGGCATCGGTGTCAGAAACAAAATCATAACCACCTTCCACAAAACTAGAATTTTGAAATGCCAGAGAATCTGAAGTTGGAGCACCAGAGTCCAGTACGGCCACAACTATGTTTTTAGTATCCTGACCAATAATGTTTAATGCCTCTTCTGCTTTTATTTGTCTAAGATTCCACTGGTATTCCTCATAAAAAGGATCAGGGCTAAATGGAATGGGATCAGCGTCAGGATAATAGATATGATTTAAATCTATAAGCCAATTTGGAAATTTATTCTTCAAGAATTGATTAATTTTATTTTTTTTAATTGACTCTGAAACTAAATTAGAAAGGTAGAATTCCCTTGAGATTATTTCTAATTCAAAGCTCTCGTTAAAAGCTTCAAAAAAAGCAGATTCATTCAGTCTTGATTTGTTTAATGCATCCAGCGGTTTCTTTAGATTAAAAATACTATTGATTTGTGTAATTTCTTGATTTGTTATTTGTGAGCTTAGCTTGTTATTTTGAATTACTAGAAATTCCCCAGTATCATCGGCTGTGTTTGATTTGGTTGCTCTATAAGATTGAAGGCCTTGCTCAATAGACAGCGAATACTTTGAACCAATTCTATTTTGATTGGCAGTCACGACTAAGTAATAGATACCGCTCCCTGAAAAATTTATATTTTCTTGAGAACTAATATTCGCACTGAATTCAAGCGGATTACTTAGTTGATCAGAATCATAAAGAAATAAATCATGATCTGCATTGCTTACAGCTTGGTTTAAGGTAATTTGAACATTTTCTCCATCAAGTGAGAGGACATAAACGTCTAAAGCGTCGCGTGTTACCTCACCCTCTTCACTTGTATGAGTGCCAACATAACCAATTATTGTTGCGGGACTAAATACTGGTTGAGCATTAGAGCTAAGATTATTTGATAAGTAAGAGAAGGCCTTGTTTGGAACGTCAGTGTCAATGATTACATCCTGCTCTAGCGTAACCTGTCCCCTGATATTATATCTTTCTGGCGCTGGGGCTGGTGTAGGGGCTGGTGTAGGACTAGAGGAGTTGTCATCAGATGAACTTGAACCACCGCCGCCGCAAGAGCTTAAAAATAATAAAGAGAATACTAACCTGATAATATATTTTGGACTCATAAAGCTTTTAAGCTGCTACTTTTTCAACTTTTTTTAAAACTGTGCTGATTTTATCTATGCCCCAACTTAACTCCTCTTCTGTGATAATTAGAGGTGGCGCATACCTTATGGTGGTCTCATGAGTCTCTTTACACAATATTCCATGGTCCAGACACATCAATGAAAGATCCTTTCCTGAAATATACTTAGGATCAATTTCTACACCCAACCACAAACCTTTCCCTCGTACTTCTTTAATGATTTTTGAGTTTAGATTCAAAAGAGATTGTTTAAAGTAATCTCCCATTATTCTGCTATTTTCAATAAGGTTATCTTCGTATAGCAGCTCTAATGAACGTTTCCCAATTGCAGAAGCAAGTGGATTTCCACCAAATGTTGAACCATGAGAGCCAGGACTCATATTTCTAAGGACCTCTTTTGTTGAAAGAAAACAAGATACTGGTATGAAGCCTCCACCTAGCGCCTTGCCAAGTATGAGACCATCAGGCTGCCATTTACATTCATTTACAGCGCAGTCACATCCTGTGCAAGCGTGCTGAAAAGCAAACAGTTTTCCAGTTCTCCCAAGACCCGATTGAATTTCATCCAAAATCATCAACACATTGTGTTTTGTACAAATCTCTCTGACCTTAGGCAGATAGTTTTCTGGAGGCACAATTATGCCAGCCTCGCCTTGAATTGGTTCAATCAAGACTGCTGCTGTGTTTTCATTGATAGCATTTTCAATTGAATCTGCACAACCATACTTAACAGTAATAAAACCTGGGGTAAGCGGACCAAAATCATCTTTTGCATTTCCCTCATCTGAGAAGCTAATGATGGTTGTCGTGCGGCCATGAAAATTTCCAGCAGCGACTATAATTTCTGCTGTATTTGGTTTAATTTTTTTTACTCTATAGGCCCATCTTCTTGCGCTCTTAATTGCTGTCTCCACTGCTTCTGCTCCAGAATTCATTGGTAGTGCCATTTCAAAACCACTTATTTTTGAAAGAGTTTCCAGATATGGTCCAAGCTGATCTGTATGAAATGCCCTTGAAGTGAGAGAAAGTTTTGCAGATTGTTCGTGGAAAACTTTCAATAATTCTGGATGTGCGTGACCATGACTGACTGCAGAATATCCAGACATCATATCCAGATATTTATTATTATTTACATCCCATGCCCAAACACCTTTGGCTTTTGATAAGACTACAGGAAGAGGCTTATAGTTTTCAGCACCATAATTTGACTCTTTCTTTATATATTTTTTTTGAATATCATCTAACACAAGCGTATTCTAATCAAAATTTGAATCTATAACTAGGAGAAGTATGAAAAGACAATCTACTGATCACATTTTCATGATTGAACCAGCTGAATTTTATAGTAATCCTCAAACAGCCGGATCGAATCATTACCAAAAAGAGGATGTTGATGAGGATAAGTCTAATATCTTAGAAAAGGCAATTTCTGAATTTAGAGCTTTTAGGGATAAGCTTGTAGCAGAGGGTGTAAACATTACAACTTTCAAAGGTGATGCTGGTTGTCCGGATCATGTCTTTCCTAACTGGTTTACAACTTTTGAAGATGGCACAATGCAAATTTTCCCAATGAAAGCTAAAAATAGAAGATTGGAAAAAAATCCAAGCATGATAAATACGTTATCAAGGCATTATGAACTTAGTGATGATCTTAGTCACTTTGAGGATAAAGATACATTTCTTGAGTCTACTAGTAGCATGGTATTTGATAGAGTACATAACGTTGCATATATTACACTGTCACCCAGAGCAGATGAGACTCTAGCCAGAGAGTGGTGCAAGAAAAATAAATTTTTGCCTATGATCTTTGAGACACAAAGTCATACAGGAGGCCCGATATATCATACTGATGTTTTGATGTATGTTGGCACTGGGATGATAGGAATATGTTTAGAGGTAATTACAGAAAAATATCGAGATCAAGTTGAAAGTATGGTTAAGCAGCACCACGATATAATGGAGATTGAAGCCTCTCAGCTATTATCATTTTGCGGAAATAGTCTGGAAGTTCTAAATAAGAAAAATGAGGCATTTCTTGTAATGTCTTCAGAATCTGAAAGTTCATTAACGGACATACAAAGGGAAAAGATTGCCAAGCACTACAAAAAGATTATTCACTCTGATCTTTCAACTATTGAGAAGTACGGAGGTGGATCAGCTAGATGTATGCTTTCCGAGTTGTTTTAATCCTCAGCAAATTCTAGCTTTAACCTTCCTTGTCTGCCAATTTCTGCTAACCTAACTTTAATTTTATCTCCTTCATTTACTACGTCAGTTAGATGCTCAAAATCTTGTTTAAATTGTGAAATGTGAAGCAACCCATCTTTTCCAGGCATAAAAGTAACAAATGCTCCAAATTCAACAACTTTTGCTACAACTCCCTCATATATTTTGCCTTCTTCAGGCTCTGCACAAAGAAGTTCTATTTGTGCTTTTGCTGCTTCTGCAACTTCTTTATTTTCTCCAAAAACATTTACCTCACCAGAATCTTGTAACTCAATAGTTACACCAAATTCCTCCTGAAGACCTTTGATAGTTGATCCGCCTTTCCCTATAACCACTTTGACTTTGTCTTTGTGCACTTTAAATTTACAGAAGTAAGGCGCTAATCCAGTTAATTCTTTTGGAGAGGATAAGACCTTATCCATTTCCCCAAGAATATGCATCCTAGCATCTTTTGCCTGTAACAAAGCTTTCTCAAGAATTTCTTCATTAATTCCCTCAATCTTGATATCCATTTGCAGTCCTGAGACTCCGCTTTTTGTCCCAGCAACTTTAAAATCCATATCGCCAAGGTGGTCCTCATCACCGAGGATATCTGTTAGAACTTCATAGCGATCACCATCTTTTACAAGGCCCATGGCCACACCAGCAATATTTTCCTTCACGGGTACGCCAGCAGCCATTAAAGCAAGACTTCCTCCACAAACAGAAGCCATAGAACTTGAACCATTTGATTCAGTAATCTCACTCACTACCCTAATTGCGTATGGAAATTCTTCTAGACTAGGAACAGCAAATTGTAGTGAACGCTTTGCTAGGGCTCCATGTCCAATTTCTCTTCTTTTTGGGCCCATTGGAAATCCTAATTCTCCAACGCTGTAGCTTGGAAAATTATAATGAAGCATAAAATTGTCTTTTACTTCTCCCGCAAGAGCATCTACTGTTTGAACGTCTCTTCCTGAACCAAGGGTTGCTGTAACAATAGCTTGTGTTTCGCCCCTAGTAAAAAGTGCTGAACCATGCACAGATGGTAAAAAGTTAGTTTCGATTTCAATATTTCTTACCTCAGTGAGACTTCTTCCATCGATCCTTCTTTGGTGACCTAAGATGTTCTCTCTAACTATCTCTTTTTCAACTTCTTTAAATTGTTTTAAATAGCTGGCATGTAACTCTTCGTCAAGCCCTTCAAGTAAAACGAGTTTTACAGCATTAATTTTTTCTCCTCTTTCTTTTTTATCAATTGTGGTGAAAGCATCTTCAAGGCCTTTAGCTGTTTTTTCTTTAACATCTGCAAATATTTTTTTGTCGTCCTCTTCTGACGGATTGGTAAACTCAGTTCTTTCCGGTAGCACCTCATTTGAAAAGTCATGAATGGCCTTGATCACTGGTTTCATCTCTTGATGACCATATAAAATAGCACCAATCATTAAATCCTCACTCAATTCATTAGCATCAGATTCAACCATTAAAACTGCACTTTCTGATCCTGCAACTACCATATCTAAATCAGAGTTTTTAAGCTCCTCAAATGATGGGTTTAGAACATATTCATCATTTATGAACCCAACCCTTGCTGCTGCCATAGGCCCCTTGAAAGGAACGTCAGCTATAGACATTGCGGCAGATGCAGCCATCAATGCAACAACATCTGGTGGATTCTCTTTATCTAGTGAAAGAAGCATGCAATTTACTTGCACTTCATCTCTAAAGAAGTCTGGAAAAAGTGGTCTTAATGGTCTATCTATTAATCTAGATGTTAAGGTTTCAATTTCTGTTGGCTTACCTTCTCTCTTAAAGTAACCTCCCGGTATTTTACCTGCTGAATAAGTTTTCTCCATGTAGTGCACACTCAATGGAAAGAAATCCCTTCCCTCTGCACTTTGCTTTGTTACAACTGCACACATCACAACTGTCCCACCCATTGAAGCAACTACTGATGCTGTTGCTTGTCTAGCAATTTTACCTGTTTCCAAAACAAGTGTTTTTGATCCCATTGGGATCTCTTTCTTAATATAATTTTTCATTTTTAATCTCTTAGTTTTAAATCTTTTATTATCTTTTCGTAAGAGGAAGGGTCTTTCTTCTTTAGATAGGAGAGCAATTTTTTTCTATCGCTCACGATTTGGAGTAATCCAGTTCTGGAATGATTATCTTTTTTATGATCTTTAAAGTGTTTTTGCAAGTCCTCTATCCTTTTTGATAAAAGAGCAATTTGCACAGCAGTGGATCCTGTATCTTTGTCATTACTTCCATATTTTTTAACGATATCAGATGTGCTGCTTTTACTTAAACTCATTAATATTTCCCCTATACTTTATACAATGTTCTAGGAACTAAGCCCCTACCTTCTACAAATTCTCCAATTCCTAAAAAATCCTCTTCAAAAAAAACTAAATGTTTTTTAAATTTTTCATTAATTTCGGCATCAATGCTTGAGCCATTTTGAAATTTTTTTACCTCAGAAGATCTTATTTTTACCTTTGGAAAATCTTTTAAAATTTCTTCAATGCGCTTAACATACTGCATTTTTTCCCGATTGTCCAAATTTTTTATGATTGGAAATTTTACTGAGTCATCCAAATTCCATGGGCCAATTGAAGTGCGCTCCAAGTCTTTCATTATGCAATTACATTCAATTTTTTTTGCAATATCAACGCCAAGTGTTCTTATATAAGTGCCTTTTGAGCACATTACTGATAATGAAAAATATGGGTATTTAAATTCAGTAAGTTCAATATTATAAATTTCCACAGTCGCAGACCTTTGAGGAGTTGGCTTTCCAGCCCTAGCTAGTTTATACATTGGGGTTCCATCAACTTTCTTTGCAGAAAAAGACGGCGCCATTTGCTCGTATTTACCTATGAATTTTTTAACTGAATTATTTAGTTCATCTCTAGAAGGATGTTTTTCGTTTTTATGTACAGTTAGCTTCCCTTCTATATCTTGAGTATCTGACGAAACTCCCAAATTGAAGGTTGCATTATAGCCTTTTATCTCCGATGAAAAATACTGTATAAACTTTGTTGATCTGTCAAAAAAAATAGGGAGAAGGCCAGTAGCTATTGGATCAAGGGTGCCAGCATGACCTGCTTTCTTAAAATTTAACGCTTTTTGAACTTCCCTTAATGCCTGATACGACGAAATTCCCTTTTCCTTATTTAAGAAGATGACGCTCATTAGCTAGTATCTTTGATCAAGCTATCAATATGTCGAACCTTATCGAGATGTTCATCATAGTAAAATTTAAGTTCGGGCACTCTTTTAAGAGGGAGTATATTTGCAAGCTCTTTCCTAATTCGCCAAGAATTATCATTAAGGATCCCGACTAGCTCATCATTTGTTTTCTCAGTCTGAAAAGATGAAATAAATACCTTTGCTCCAGATAAGTCACGAGAAGTATCTACATGGTTCACACTCAAAAAACCAAGGTCGTCTTTGAGGTTTGAATTCTGAATATAGGTTGCTATCTCTTTTTTTAGATTGTCATTGATTCTGATAATCCTATCTTTAGCCATTTATAATTAAAGTGATCTTTTTTCTTCTTTCTGTTCAAAATTTTCAATAACATCACCAATCTTTATATCAAGATAATTTTTAATCCCAATACCACATTCTGTTCCGTTCTTTACTTCTTTGACATCATCTTTGAATCTTCTAAGTGAATCAAGCTCGCCCTCATGAATGACAACATTATCTCTTAAGACTCTTACGTGTTTTTCTCTTTTAACAAGTCCCTCAACAACCATACATCCAGCAACTAAACCAAACTTAGGAGATTTAAATACTTCTTTTACTTCTGCTAAGCCTAATATTTTTTCTGAATATATAGGCTCCAGTAGTCCAGAAAGTAGTCTTTTGGAATCTTCAATTAGATCATAAATTACACTATAGTAAGTTACTTCTATGCCCTTTGATTCTGCAAGTTGTTTAGTTTTATTATCAGTCCTTACATTGAAACCAACAACTCTAGAGCCCGTTGTAATGGCTAAATTAATATCTGAAGAAGTTATTCCACCAACACCATAACTGACTATATCCATTTCAACCTCTTCATTTCCAAGTTTTTTAAGTGATGCTACTATTGCTTCACTTGTTCCAGCAACGTCAGATTTCACAATTATTCTTAACTTATTTACTTTTTCATGATCAAGCATCTCAAATGCTGATTGTGTGGTCATAACATTCTTATCGCTAATTTCTTTTTGAAATGCCTCCCTTTGATCTATAAGGTTTCTAGCATCTTTTTCAGAATCCATTACAAAAAACTGCTCACCAGCTGAAACACAATCCTCCAGCCCTAAAACTTCTACAGGTGTTGAAGGACCAGCCTCTTTAACTTGGGCTCCAGAACTATCTATTAAAGTTTTTATTTTTCCTCGCTTTTCACCTGCAACAATAACATCGCCTTTCTTTAAAATGCCTTTTTGGACTAATAGAGTACACAGGGGGCCTTTAAATCTATCTAGCTCAGATTCTAAAACAATACCTTGTGCATTTCCTTTTTTAGGAGATTTCAATTCTTGCATTTCTGATTCCAGGTTGACAGCATCCAATAGCTCATCTATCCCCTTCTTCTGCAATGCTGATATTGGGAGCATTTGAACTTTTCCTCCCCAATCTTCAGAAACAAGATCATGCTTGGCTAAATCACCCTTTACTTTTTCTATGTCAGCGCCATCTAAATCGATTTTGTTCATTGCAACTATAATTGGAACATCGGCTGACTTTGCGTGGGTTATAGCTTCAATAGTTTGTGGCTTAACACTATCATTTGCTGCAACAACAAGTATAACTATATCTGTTGTATTTGCGCCTCTTGCTCTCATTGCGGAAAACGCTTCATGTCCAGGAGTATCAATGAATGTAATCATTCCAGTTTTTGTTTTTACTTCATATGCTGCAAGGTGCTGTGTTATACCTCCTGATTCTCCATCAACTACATTTGTAGATTTAATTGCATCAAGTAATGAGGTTTTTCCATGATCTACATGACCCATTACCGTAACAACTGGATGTCTCTTGTCTTGTGTCTTTTCATCTTGATAACTTATGTCAGGGGATGGATAGTCTTGCTGTTCCTCAACTACATTTTGTTCTTCCTCATATTTGACAGTAAACCCAAACTCTTCAGCAACAAGAACTGCTGTTTCTTGATCAACTTCATCATTAAGAGAAACCATAACTCCTAATTCCATTAATTTTTTTACAACCTCATTTCCTCTTTTGTTGATTTTTCTCGACAGATCATTAACTCTTATTGATCCATTAATATTTACCGACTTTATTTTTGTTTCTTGTGGTTTCTCTAATGTTTCGTCTTTTGGTTTGACAGGTTTTGCTTTAGCTTTTGTTTTTGTTTTTGGTGGAGTTGGTACTGGTGCCGGAGAAAGTTTTGGTGTTACAACAGTTTTCTGTGGTTCATCAGAACCTGGTGAAGATTTTGACTTTCTTATAAATGATAAGAGAGTCTGCTTATCTTCATTAGAAACTGCATCTTCAACATCTTTGTGCGGAAGACCAGCTTGAATCATTTTTTCAAGAAGGGCTTCAGGATCTATCTTTAATATTTCAGACAATTTTTTTACAGACACATCCATTCTAATTCTCCCTTACTCAAACCATGGCTTTCTAGCCTCCATGATAAGTGCTGATGCCTCATCATCACTTATATTCTCTACAATATCCTTAAGTTCAGGGACTGACATTTCCGCTAGTTCCTCAAGTTTTTTGATCTTACTAGAGCTGAGATAACTTAAAACCTCATTAGTTATGCCCTTAAGATTTACCAATGCATCTTCCATGGTAGGATCATTAAAGTCCTGATTAAACTCATCCTGCAAAAGTAATTCACTTGCAAAGTTTTTAATCTCTTCAGATCTTTTCCCTGTTTTAAACAGTGTTTTATAAAGATTATCATCACCATCTACAATCTTTTCTAAATTATCAATCTCGTGATCTTTAAGCCCTTGAATCTCATCTTCTGTGAGCGAAAGTCTTGAACCAAGTTTTTCGTATTTTTCTTCCAGACTTGTTTGTTGGTACTCTTTAAATTGCTCTCTATTAAAAACTTTAAATGACCAACCTATCATTTGAGTCATAAGCCTTAGGTTTTGACCATTCTTGCCAATGATTTGAGCTTGATTCTCTTCTTCAACCTCAAGAACTAGGGTGCTTGTTCTTTCATCGACCAAAATTGAAAATATTTTAACTGGAGATAGGCAGTTAACCACAAATTCAGCAGGATTATCACTATGAATAAATATATCTATTCTTTCATTCCCAATTTCATTAGATACTGCTTGCACTCTTGAGCCACGCATTCCTACGCATGCACCGACAGGATCAATTCTTCCATCATATGTTTTTACAGCAATTTTAGATCTGTATCCTGGATCTCTTGCTATAGCCTTAATTTCTATTGTTCCCTCAGAAATTTCAGGCACTTCTTGTGTAAAAAGTTCTTTGATTAGCCTTTCATCAGTTCGGCTTAAAATAATTTGAGGACCTCGGGGTGTTTTAAGAATTTCTTTTATAACTGCTCTAACCCTGTCATTAAGTTTAAATATTTCTCCTGGAATTATTTGGTCTCGCGGAATTTGAGCATTTAAGTCTTCCTCAATTTCTATTAATAAAAAATCTCTATTTATTCTTTTAATTTGGCCTGAAATTACTTGCCCGACAAGGTTTTCATATTTCTCAGTAATCTTGCTTCTTTCAGCCTCTCTTACCTTTTGAATTATCACTTGTTTCGCTGCTTGAGCTGAAATCCTTCCAAAATCAATATTCTCTATTTCTTTTCTTGCTACTCCATCCTCCACTACAAGTCCTTCAATATCTTCTTTCCTTATCTCAAATTCTTCATCAATTTCCTCTTCTTCGGATATTGTCCATTGTCTAAATGTTTGGTATTCACCAGAGGCTTTATCAATGGTGACTTTGATATCACTATTCTCACCTACCAGTTTTTTTGTAGCACTTGATATGGCTTCTTCGAGTGCTTCAAAGATAATCTCCTTTTCTACACCCTTTTCCATTGATACGGAAGCAACAACATCTAAAATCTGTTTATTCATTTTTTTTTCTCAATTGATCCTCTAAATCTAATTTTCCCTTTTCTATATTGCTAAATTTTATCAATATAGATTCCTCTTCTGTTTTGACAGAAATCTCTGAATCCAAAACGTTTAAAAGTGAGCCTTTCACTTTTCTAAGATTGTTTACCTTAGTGAAGAGTGATAATGATACTACATCTCCAATGAATTTTTTATATTGATTTAAATAAAATAGTTTTCTATCAATTCCGGGTGATGATACCTCAAAACTTTGAAATTCTTGAAAGATTGACTCAAATTGAAACGAGTAGTCTATTTCTCTGCTGACTTTTTCGCAATCACTTAGATCAACACCTGAGATAGCATCAATATAAACTCTTAACAACCGGCCTCTTCCTTGTACAGAGTCAAACTCAATGCCCCACAACTCACAACCACAACTTATTATTAGTGGAACTAAAAATTCTTCAATATCTTTCTTTACCATTATATTGGTAGCGGGGGATGGATTTGAACCATCGACCTCCGGGTTATGAGCCCGACGAGCTACCAGACTGCTCTACCCCGCAGTGACGATTAGCATAGTTAAAAGACTTAGATAGGTCAATATTTATAGTCTATAATTTATTTCTGTTGCCGAAGTGGTGGAATTGGTAGACACGCTATCTTGAGGGGGTAGTAAGCTTTGCTTGTGAGGGTTCAAGTCCCTCCTTCGGCACCAATATTATTCGACAGGTGGCTCTTCAGGCTGCTCAAGAATAAGATTTTCGTCTATATTCAGACTTAGTTCTTGTTTGGATAAAAAAGCAAAAAGCAAACAGAGCACAAAGAAGGCAGATATTAAACCCCATGTAAGTTTAGATAAAAAGTTTCCTGGACCTAAGGGTCCAAATAAAGAATCAGAGCTACCGCCGCCAAAGGCAGACCCTAAATCTGATCCTTTGCCTTGCTGCATCATAATAGACACAACAATCAACACTGCAAGAACTATTATTAATATCTGTATAATCATGACTGCGCTATATTAGCAAATTCCACGGGGTTTAGAGAAGCCCCACCCACTAAAAGTCCATCTAAATTATCAATTGCTAATAAATTTGATGCATTTTTGGCGTTTACACTGCCACCATACAAAACTTTTGCATCTGAGGAGACATTATCTTTAATCACGTTAATCATTTTCCCAATATCAGATATTGTAGGAATTTTTCCTGTTCCAATTGCCCAAATTGGTTCATATGCAAAGATCAGTCCTTCATTAATGTCGCTGTACTTTTCTAGCTGATTTACCACAAAATTTTCATGAGTATTTTTTTCTCTTATTTCTTGGGATTCACCTACACATATAATTGGAGTTATGGAGCACTCATTAAGTTGACAAAATTTTTGATATATCTGATCGTCTGTTTCTTTGGCATATTCTCTTCTTTCAGAGTGGCCAATGATGCAATAACTTACTTTTAAGTCATGAAGCATCTTGGCAGAAACTTGTCCCGTATATGCCCCATCTTGATAAGGGGAAACATCCTGTGCAGCCATAAAAATATTATTAGGAAGCTTATCTATAAAATTAAGATATGGTTGCGGCGGAGCAATTATAATTTTGTTTTTGGAGTTACAGGAAAATTTTTGTATCCAGTCAATCATCATAGATGAATCACCATTCATCTTAAAATTTCCAACAATGTATTTCATGTAATTAAAGACTTTATTTCCCGCAGCACCTGGGCATTCTGTTTATCATCTTTAGACTCAACCATAATTCGTATCTTACTTTCTGTTCCTGAAGCTCGTATATTTATACGAGCTGAAGGAAATTTTTCTTTTACCGCATTAAGGGCCTTTTGATTTTCTTCTTTTTCAATAATTGTTTTATCTTTCACAGCAATACTTTCCAAATTATGGGCATACTTAGAAATTTCAGAGCTTACTTCCTTAAGCGAAATACCTGACTCTTGAATAGCAGTTAAGACCTGAATTAATGCTATATTTGCATCTCCGCTTTCAGAATAATTTCTTTGGATGATATGTCCAGATGTCTCTGCACCAAGTATTAGATCTCTTTCCACTAGTTCTCTTGAGATATATTTATCACCAACTTTCGAGCGAATTAGATCAATATTATGCTTAGCAAGAGCATCTGCAACTCCTTGATTGGTCATATCAGTCCCAACAACAGCGTTGCTACCATTTACATTTCTTTCAAGATTACTTTTTGCTAGTAAATACAGAATATCATCGCCATCAAATACAATACCATCTGCGTCAGCAAGAACTAATCTATCCCCGTCGCCATCAACAGCTGCACAAAAATCAAATTTATGCTCCTCAGCATATTTTTTAAATAATGATTGGTTCAATACTGCGCTGTTAACATTAATATTGAATCCATCCGGATCGCAATTTATTCGTATTACTTCTGCTCCAAGTTCCTCAAGTAGCATTGGGGTGATTTTGTAGTTAGCACCATTAGCAGCATCAACAAGGATTTTCATGTTTTTGAAGCTATGTTTGCCCCTTAAAGTACTCTTGCAGTACTCAATATATCTGCCTGATGCACTATCAATCCTAAATGCTTTTCCTAATTTTGAGGCCTCTACTGGTTTGATTGCAGAACTAAGCCTACTTTCAATTTCTCGCTCTAAGTTTTCAGTAACTTTTCTTCCATGTCTGTTAAAAAACTTTATCCCATTATCTTCATAAGGATTATGGCTGGCACTTATAACAACACCAAACTGACCTGCATAGGTAGCGGTAAGAAATGAAACTGCTGGGGTAGGAATTGGACCAGCCAATTTAACATCAACTCCAGATGAGATAAATCCTGCTTGAAGAGCAGATTCAAGCATATAACCAGATACTCTTGTATCTTTTCCAATAATTACCGAATCGTAACCCTTTTCTAATATTATTTTGCCAGTGTGAAAACCTAAATTTAAGCAAAATTCTGGGGTAATCTCTGTTTCTATAGGTCCTCTGAACCCATCTGTTCCAAATCTCATCCCTGAATATTATGTTATTTTAGGAATCTTGAACAGGTTTGGATGATGTTGATGGTTTCGATTTCGGCTTCGAATTTGACTGATTATCTGATTTATCTCTAGGTAGTGCTCCTGCCATAATATCTGATATTTGATCTTGGTCTATAGTCTCATACTTGAGAAGAGCGTCAGCCATGCCATGAAGTTTATCAAGATTTTTAGTTAAAATTTCTGCTGCTTTTTCGTAACAGGTTTGAATAATCTCTTTCACTTCTTTATCAATTTGTTTTGCTGTTTCCTCTGAGAATATTCGTTTTTTATTTCCGGCTGTTCTTCCCAAGAAAGGATTTTCATCCTCATCATCAAATTTAATAGTTCCCAGTTTCTCTGAAAATCCCCACTTAGTGACCATATTCCTAGCAAGTTCACTTGCTCTCTCAATATCGCTTGACGCACCTGTTGTGATGCCATCGCTGCCATATATAATCTCTTCAGCTACCCTTCCACCAAAGAGGCTTGTAATTTGACTAATTATTGCGGTTTTAGAACTCATATAGGTATCTTCTTCCGGAAGAAACATCGTAACACCTAAGGCTCCACCTCTAGGAATTATCGTTACTTTGTACACTGGGTGGTGTTCTGGCATTTTTAGTCCAACTATTGCATGTCCAGCTTCGTGGTATGCTGTTAGCTTTTTCGTATCCTCATTAAGAATCATAGATTTCCTTTCAGCACCCATCATTATTTTATCTTTAGCATAATCAAGCATGTCATGGTTTACTTTTTTCTGACCTTTTCTAGCTGCGAGTAAAGCTGCTTCATTCACCAAGTTGGCCAAGTCCGCACCAGAGAATCCTGGAGTTCCTCGGGCAATAACTTCGGCTTCAACACTTTTATCGACAGGAACTTTTTTCAAGTGAACATTAAGAATTTGCTCTCTTCCTTTGATATCTGGAAGTCCAACCATTACCTGTCTATCGAATCTTCCAGGCCTTAATAGCGCTGCATCCAGTACATCTGGCCTGTTTGTTGCAGCAATAACAATCACCCCAAGATTTTCTTCAAATCCATCCATCTCAACTAGGAGTTGATTTAAAGTTTGTTCTCTTTCATCATGGCCTCCACCTAATCCAGCACCTCTCTGTCTTCCCACTGCATCTATTTCATCGATGAACACAATACACGGTGAGTGTTTTTTCGCTTGTTCAAACATATCTCGTACTCTGGACGCTCCAACACCGACAAACATTTCTACGAAATCTGAACCAGAAATTGTGAAAAATGGTACTTTTGCCTCTCCAGCAACAGCCCGAGCTAACAGTGTTTTACCTGTTCCAGGAGGGCCTACCATTAGAATACCTCTGGGTATCTTACCCCCAACTTTTATAAATTTTGCTGGGTCTTTAAGGAAATCTACTAATTCTTTGACATCATCTTTTGCCTCTTCACAGCCTGCAACATCATTGAAGTTTGTTTTTACATGGCCACCGTCAAGGAGTTTTGCTTTGCTTCTACCAAATGTCATTGGTCCACCTTTCCCGCCAACTCCGCCTTGCATTTGTCTCATGAAGAGGAAAAATATTCCAAGAAGAAGTAACAACGGAAATGCACCTACGAGTAACTGGGACCAAATGCTAGGTTTATCTAATGCTTCATATGACACTGCAACATCTGCCTCTCTTAAGCTTTCATCAAGCATGTCATCTCTAACATAAACAGGTTTCTTTGTTGAAAACTTAGTTCCATCAAGTCTTTCACCTTCAACGGTCATTTGATCGCCTTTGTAGACAATTGACTTAACTTTTTTTGACTGTACCTCTTGCTTAAATTCAGAGTAAGTTAATTCCTCCACAGGATTACTTCGAGAGAAGTTATCAAGCATCATGAACAGGAATGTTCCTGCTATCAGCCAAAAGAATAAGTTTTTACCAATGTTTTTCATTTTTCTTATTTGGGGATTAATCCTAACAAATAAACCTCTGAAGAAGAAGTTTTTGATGCAACAGGCTTTTCAACGCAAACGGTTGAAAAAACATCGTTGAATTTATTTACTACCTCTTTCAATTTACTGTTATTAAATGTCTTTATTAAAAGGGCTCCATTAGGGTTAAGCATTTCTTTTGACGCTTCAATACAGAAAAGGTTCAATTCAAAATTATTTTCATCATCTACTAACTTTATGCCAGAAAGATTTGCAGAAATATCACTGACTATTAAGTCAACGCATTTACTATTTTTGTTCATCATATCTTTAAATTCATTTGAAAATAAATCAATTTGATGGAACTCTACTTTATCAACCCTCTGCATGTTAAGAATATCAATTGCAATACATTTGGCAGATACATTGATTTTTTCCGCTATAACCTGTGACCAACCGCCCGGTGCACAGCCTAAATCAAATATCAAAGATGATTTGGTGATTAAATTGTATTTTTCATCTAGCTGCAAAAGCTTATAGCTTGCTCTTGATCTATACCCCTCTTTTTTTGCCCTTTGGGCCCAGTATTCATCAGAGCGTTTCAAATCAATTTAATTTCAAGGATTTCAACTTCTTTAACACCGCCTGGCGTTGAAACTTCAACAACATCGCCTACTTCTTTTTTCAGCAAGGATCTTGCAATTGGAGTAGTCAATGAAATCGTATTTTCTTCAATGTTTGCTTCAGATTCACCAACAATTTGGTAAGTATTTTTTTTGTCTGTTTCTAAATCAACAATCGTAACAGTTGAGCCAAAAATAATTCTATCGGTCACTGCTAGATCTTTGTATTCAATGACTTGTGAAGTTGATAAAGCTTCTTCAAGTTCCCTAATTCTGGCTTCATTTAAGCCCTGCTCCTCTCTTGCAGCATGATACTCAGCATTTTCTTTTAAATCTCCATGCGCACGGGCCTCTGAAATGGCGTCAATAATTTCCTGGCGCTTGATATTCTTTAGATGATCAAGTTCAGAGCGAAGTTTTTTTTGTCCTTCCGGAGTAATTGGTTTTTTTTCCATTTCAAGAGTTCTGCAAAGCTATATACTTCCAATTTTGCTCTCCTTTTTCTAAAGATTCAACTATTGCTAATCCGCCTGAGATTGTCGTCGTCATGAAAACACTATGCTCTAGAGCAGATCTTCGAATTGAAAAAGAATCTTTAATTGATTGTCTTCCCTCGGTTGTATTGATGACCATACAAATCTCTTGATTTAAAATTGCATCTACTACATGAGGTCGACCTTCAAGAACTTTATTTATCTGAGTAAATGGAATGTTATGTTTGGAAAGAATTTTCCCCGATCCTTTTGTTGCTACAACTGAAAATCCGAGCTTGATAAGCTTTTCTGCAAGATCTGGTAAATATTTTTTGTCAGTATCTTTGACACTAAGAAAAACATTTCCTTCTGTCGGAATCACATCTCCAGCTCCTCGTAGGGCTTTTCCAAAAGCTTCACCAAAACTAACACCTCTTCCCATTACCTCACCAGTTGATTTCATTTCAGGCCCAAGAATTGGATCAGTTTTTCTGAATTTATTGAATGGGAAGACGGGTGCTTTTACAGCATAACTGGTTGGAACGATTTCTTTGTTTATACCTAGGTCTTTTAAAGACTTTCCTGAGATTAGTTTTGATGCAATTTTTGCAAGAGACATTCCAATGCATTTTGATAAAAAGGGAATGGTACGGGATGCCCTTGGATTGACTTCTATCATATAAAAATCTTCACCCTTTATTGCTACTTGTGCATTCATTAGGCCTATCACATTTAACTTCTTAGCCACTGCAGTAATTTCTTTTTTTAATTTGTAAAGTTGATTCTCAGATACGCTGTATGGAGGAAATGAACATGACGAATCCCCTGAGTGAATTCCTGCTTCTTCAATATGTTGCAGAACGCCACCTACTACTGCTTCTCTACCGTCAGATAAAAGATCTATATCCACCTCAATCGCATCATCAAGAAATTTTTCAATGAGAAGTGGATTTTTCGAACTAATTTGAATCTTTTTTTGCAAATAGATTTCAAGGTCGCTTGAAGTATAAATAAGCTCCATAGCCCTTCCACCAAGAACATAGGATGGTCTTACAATTACTGGAAAGCCAAGCTCTTCGACACTTTCTCTTGCTTCTGCTATTGATGAAGCTGTTCTATTCTCAGGCTGTTTAAAATTAAAATCAGAAAGAAAAGATTTAAATTTTTCTCTATTTTCTGCAATATCAATTGAATCTGGAGATGTGCCTAATATGTTTACGCCATTTTCTTTTAATTCATCAGTTAGCTTTAAGGGAGTTTGTCCGCCAAATTGGACTACTACTCCTAAAGGATTTTCATGACGAATAATTTCAAGTACATCCTCAGCCACAATTGGCTCAAAATATAACTTATCTGATACGTCAAAATCGGTAGAAACAGTTTCTGGGTTCGAATTTACCATGATAGTTTCTATTCCTTCCTCTTTAAATGCTAGAGCAGCCTGAACGCAACAGTAATCAAACTCTATTCCTTGGCCTATTCTATTTGGCCCGCTGCCAAGAACGATAATTTTTTTATTGTTTGTAATTATTGATTCGTTTTCAAAATCATATGATGAGTAAAGATAATTTGTTGTGCTATCAAATTCAGCTGCACAGGAGTCAACTCGTTTATATACAGGATGAATATCTAGAGAATACCTTTTTGTTCTTATGATTTCTTCAGGAACGTTCAGAAGTTCTGCTATTCTGAAATCTGAAAAGCCTTTCTTTTTTAGATTGACGAGTTGTTCTTTGGTGATTTTTTTATATTCCATGTTAGAAAGGGCATTTTCCTCAGAAATCAAATCTTTTATTTGATATAAAAACCATCTATCAACTTGACAGGATTCGTAGACTTCTTCGATACTCCAGCCTTTTCTAAATGCATCGGCAATATACCATAACCTGCTCTCTCCTGGTGTTGATAATTCAAGCTTCAAAGCCCCATTGCCCTCATTTTCTTTGAGAATAGGGTCTAAGCCCATCAAACCATTTTCCATCGATCTAATGGCTTTTTGAAATGATTCTTGAAAGTTTCTTCCTATTGCCATAGCTTCTCCCACAGATTTCATCTGAGTTGTTAGGCGCGCATCAGTCTCTGGAAACTTTTCAAAATTAAAACGTGGAATTTTTGTAACTACGTAATCTATTGTTGGCTCAAATGATGCAGGAGTCTTTCCATTTGTTATATCATTCTTCAATTCATCCAAGGTAAATCCTACCGCCAATAATGCTGCAACTTTTGCTATTGGAAATCCTGTTGCTTTGGATGCTAGCGCAGATGATCTGCTAACCCTTGGATTCATTTCAATTACAACCAACCTTCCATCTTCTGGATTTTGAGCAAACTGAACATTTGAACCGCCTGTTTCAACTCCGATTCGTCTAAGAATTTTAAATGAGGCATCTCTCATTTCTTGGTATTCTTTATCTGTAAGTGTTTGTGCAGGCGCAACGGTGATTGAGTCCCCTGTATGTACTCCCATAGGGTCGATATTTTCTATTGAGCAAACAATTATGCAGTTGTCTTTCTTATCTCTGACCACTTCCATCTCAAACTCTTTCCAACCAATTAAGGACTCATCAATAAGCAATTCTTTTGTTGGGGATAGCTTAAGGCCGTTCATACAAATTTCTTCAAATTCTTTTAAGTTATAGGCAATACCCCCACCTGTGCCACCAAGAGTAAATGAAGGCCTTATGACGCACGGCAGCCCTATATCTTTATGAATTTTCCAGGCATCTTCCATGCTGTGCGCAAAACCCGACCTAGGAGTCTCCAAACCTAATTCCTTCATACATTTATCAAACTTTTCTCTATCCTCAGCATTATCGATTGCTTCTTTATTTGCCCCAATCATTTCCACATTATGCTTTTCAAGTATTCCTCTTGTAGCAAGATCTAAAGATACATTTAAACCAGTTTGGCCACCCATAGTAGGCAGTATTGCGTCAGGCTTTTCTTGAATAATAATTTGTTCTAGAGTTTTCCAGTCAACAGGTTCAATATAGGTTGCATCTGCAATTTCAGGATCGGTCATTATAGTGGCAGGATTGGAATTGACTAAAACAACTCTGTAGCCATTTTCTCGGAGCGCCTTACATGCCTGGGTACCTGAATAGTCAAATTCGCAAGCTTGTCCAATTACAATTGGCCCTGATCCAACAATCAAAATTGTTTTTATATCCTCACGTTTTGGCATTCATATCCTTAAAAAACTTTTCAAATAAAACTCTAAATTCTTTTGGCCCTGGACTTGCTTCTGGGTGGCACTGTATTGAGTATTGGTGCTTAGTTTTGTGCTGAATGCCTTGAATTGTGCCATCAAATAAAGATCTATGGGTGACTTGAATTTCAGAATTATCTTCTAGCTCAGCAACTGCAAAATTGTGATTTTGAGAAGTAATAAAAACTGTTCTGTCTCTTAAATCACATACTGGATGATTTGCACCATGATGACCAAAAGGCATTTTTTCAATTTTTAGGTCATATGCTAAAGACATTAATTGATGGCCTAAACAAATTCCAAAAATAGGGATATCTGTGTCAATCATTTTCTTAATTTCACTCACTACTGCAGTGAGTGTAGATGGATCCCCTGGACCATTTGAGAGGAAGATCCCATCTGGGTTCATTTCCAAAACATCCTCTGCAGATGTATTAGGTGGCACTACAATAATCTCTGCATCGAACTCCTCAAGAATTTTAAGAATGTTTTCCTTTACCCCAAAATCAAAAGCAACAATTTTTTTAGAATTCTTTTTTCCTGAGGCATATTGAAATGATTTCTTTGTTGCAACATTAGTAATTAAGTCATGTTCTGAGATATTTCCAAATTTTTTGATTGCATGTTGAGCTTCTGAATCTTTAATACTTTTTGATGGATAAATGGCTCCGGTCATGCAGCCTTGATCCCTAAGAATTTTTGTGAGGTATCTTGTATCAATATCAGAGATACAAATTACATCATGTTTGATCAAAAAACTCTCAAGGGATCCTTGGCTACGCCAATTGCTCGGGAAATCACAAAAATTTCTAACCACTATCCCTCTAGCAAATACACTTTTCGATTCATAATCTTCACTATTTATACCGGTGTTGCCAATGTGTGGGTATGTAAAAGTGATGATCTGACCGTCGTAAGATGGGTCTGTCATTATTTCTTGATATCCTGTTATAGCGGTATTGAAAACTACTTCACCAATACCAACTTTTTGAGATCCAAAACCAATTCCATCAAGCTTAATACCATTTTGAAGTTGAAGTGTTGCTTGAAAGTTCATTTCTGCTACCAGATACTATAGAGAAGTATTTAGATAATTTATAGATGTATTAGAATATCCACCCATGTCAATTTCAATTAAATCGCAAAACGACATCGAAATGATGAAAATTGCAGGCAAAAAAGCAGCATCCGTCTTGGAAATGCTAGACCATTATGTGAAGCCAGGTGTATCAACTGAGTATCTTGATCAGATAGCCTTTAAATATATTACTGAAGACCTAAAGTGCATTCCGGCAAATGTTGGTTATAACGGATTTCCAAAGACATTGTGCACTTCAGTAAATAATGTAATTTGCCATGGCATCCCGTCAGAGGATAAGGTGCTTAAAGATGGAGATATAATAAATATTGATATCACAGTTATTTACGAAGGCTGGCATGGTGATACGTCAAAAATGTACTTGGTCGGACAAGTTCCTGCACATGCCAAACGATTGGTAGATATTACTCAAGAATGTATGTACGCCGGAATCAGGAAGGTTAAGCCTGGAGCACACTTGGGAGATATTGGTAATGCCATACAGACCTTGGCTGAGGAGAATCATTACTCAGTAGTTAGAGATTACTGCGGTCATGGAATTGGACAAATTTATCACGAAGAACCGCAAGTTGTTCATTATGGAGAAATTGGCGAGGGCCTGGTTCTTGAAGAGGGTATGTGCTTCACCATTGAACCAATGATTAACTTAGGCACTTACCATTCAAAACTTTTAGATGATGGCTGGACGGTAGTTACAAAAGATGGAAAACTCTCAGCACAGTGGGAGCATACAATAGCTGTAACAAAAAACGGATTTGAAGTGATGACATTAAGAGATGAGGAAGATTTTAGTGTTAGTTAGATTGGTTTTGTAGAAAAGTAAGCGAAATAGTCTTGGATTCTGAAGAGGCAATTTCTTCCATCAAAATAATATCAAGATCAAAATCAACGTCTAAATCAACAAAAAGCATTTGTTGATTTTCGTAATTAAAGTTTTCAATATCCAAATCGCCATCTAGCACTGGATCAATACTAAAGGTTGTTGGCTCTCCTTCAGTCTCAATTAAATTCTTAACCCCCAGTAAAAAGTTATCTGTTGTATTTGGAATGCTATCCAGAGTGAAGAGAAAGTCGCCGCCGTCAAAATCAAAATCAAAGTCAGTGATGAACAGATTTTTGTTTAGAGAAATAACACCTCTCTTTGGAAACTCAAAATCTTGAAAACTATCCAAAATTCCAGCCTCTCCCTCTTCATAAATTCTAAAAGTGTTTGTGGGAGAGGGATTAAATTCATCCCCTGGCATTTCATCTCCAACTATCAGCAAATCAACTTCATTATCTCCGTCATAATCCAGTGATGTTATTGTTTTTATAAGTGGAATATTGTTATTGAATATTGAAATCTCTTCCCAGTTGGTAGTATCAGCTGACCTTGGAATTGCTATAAGTGCACCCTGTTTGCTTGCGTCATATGCTGAGAGAAGTATGTCATTATTAGAATCGCTATCAAAATCAATCACAGTGCCAGCAGTGATAACATAACTGTCTGTGAAGCTATCAGAATAATCAACTTTTTCGAAAGCTGGGCCGTCTTCAGCTCCCATTTCAATCCAATACTCTCCGTCGGGAGTAAGAATATAGATATCATTTACACCGTCAATATTTTTATCAATCGAAGCTAGATATCTTACATCTGAATTAACAAAATCTAGGTCTGTTTCATTTGTAACAAAATTATTATCAAGAACCAATCCGGTCTGTGTACCTCTAAACATGCAAAGATTTCCTGAAGGTTTTGCTATGTCTGAATCTCTCGAGCTAGCAATTATGTCTGAAATGCCATCTTGATCGAGATCTATTCTTTTTACATATCCTGTCGCGTTACATCCTTGAGCATCTATTTCAGAAAAGGTTGGAAATGCACCACCTAGAACTTGAATGAATTTTGTTGAAACATGGGTATTTGAAGCATCATTGATTTGTGAAACTAAAAATACATCCCCAACGCTATCATTATTGAAATCACCTCTGTCATAGGCGGTTATTTTTGCAACATGGTCGCTCGCAATAGAAGCTTGAAAATTTGGCTCTTCAACAATGTTAAAAATAAAGTTATTTGATACAGTCTTATTTACATTAACAAGAACAGCCTGGTTTTTAAATTCATTATTACGTCTGCACTCAAGGATAAATGTATATGCTCCACCTCGTCTTAACCTAAATTCTTCTGAACCAGAAGTCGGCTTCTCTCCTATCCAAACAGTTCCTGAACCATAACATTGGCTCGCATTTGATGACCAAGTCAATTCGAATGTCTCGTCATAATTAGCAACTTCAGTGCTAGCACTTAACTCCACAAATAAATCTTCTAACTTCTCAGGGTCAGTACCACAACCAATTATAAAAAGAAGGGAAATTGATGCGAAAAATTTATTCAGCAAGTTCATAATTTTCTATATTCTAACTGATTCTAATCAAAATTCCTTAACAATAATTATTATATCTATTCGATCGTTTACCTTTATGAAAGTTCAGGGAATTAGTCTGTTTATATTAATTATTTCTACTTCTTAAATAGTAGCTAACACTTGCAAATAGAACGAGAACAATTCCTGCAACCACATAGAATTGGATCATAGAATCAAATACCGGAGTCATACTCTCAAGACCCTCAACCAATGCATCTCCTCCTAATAGCCCTGCAAGTACCCCTCCTAAAGCTGAGGCTAAAAACCAAAGTCCGAACATCTGACCTTGATATTTTTTAGGTGAGTATTCTGAAAATGCAGCCAGACCTACTGGTGATAAAGCAAGCTCGCCCCAAGTATGGAGCAAATATGTAATTATCAACCACTGCATACCAACAGGTGCAGAAACCAAGGCAAGCTCGACAGCAGCAATCATTACTAAGAAACTTATTGCCATGAAGAACATACCAATAGCAAACTTAAGTGGGTATGAAGGATTTAAATTTACCCGTGCTAAATTTGTCCATATGCCTGCAAAGATAGGAGCAAATATCACAACGAATAAAGGGTTCGCAAATTGCAGCCAGCCTACAGGAATCACATAACCAACCACTGAAAGGTCAGTATAGTCACGAGCAAAAATACTTAATGACCCACCAGATTGATCAAAACCTGACCAGAAGAACATTGCCGCGACAAAAAGTATCATTAACAAGAAGACATTCTTCTTTTCCTGTGAGCTCAATCCTGCTAACAAGAGTAAATAAGCAAAGTATATGGCCGCTACAACACCCAGAAAGTATAAGAAATACTCAGCAAAAGCTCTTGGGTCTACAGAAATAAACCCTAAAAGACCAGCAACAATTACAGCTCCCATAAGGGCTATAGTTACCCGAGACCATTTAATATAAACTTGTCTTTGCTCATCTGGCATGTCATTAGGTTTTATGCCTGCATTTCCAAGCAGCCCTCTGAAGTAGTAATACTGAATCACACCAAAGAGCATTCCTATTCCTGCTGCTCCAAATCCCCAATGCCAACCAATTTTTTCTCCAAGATAGGAACAAATTAAAAATCCTAAAAAAGAACCGATATTTATAGACATGTAAAAAATTGTATAACCAGATGTTCTTCGAGCATCGCCATCTTTGTACAATTGACCAACAATAGTTGAAATATTGCTTTTCAGTAATCCTGTTCCTAAAACTACTAAAGTTAAACCCAAGAAAAATGTTTGTGTTAGTGGCAATGCTAGGGTGAAATGTCCTAAAGCTATAATTACAGCTCCGATCATAACTGCCCTCTGATAACCAAGGATATTGTCTGCTAACCATCCTCCTGGGATACACATGAAATAAACCATGCCAACATATATTCCGTATATGGCTTGGGCATCAATTTGTGTAAATCCTAATCCCGGATTGAAGCCTGTGACTGCTCCAGACATATACAAAACAAGCAGCGCCCTCATGCCGTAATATGACATACGCTCCCACATTTCAGTGAAAAATAAGGTAACTAACCCTTTCGGGTGTCCGAAAAACCAAGTATCGTCTGTGTTTGATTTTTTTACGTTAGTAGCCATAAATTAGATAAGTTAAATTAACATGAAATGAAAACAATACAAACAAAGCCAGGAATATTTACCAAACTTTTGTCATTTACTTATGACATTTTCTTGGTTATTTCCTGTTGGTTTTTGATAGGTTTTATTGTTTTATTTACATACAACTTCCTATCAGGAAGAGATGACTTCTCAGATACGTTTCTTGGGCCTGCGATAATAATTTTTACGACTGTATCTTACTATGTATATTTTTGGTCTTATGGTCGTAGAACACTAGGAATGAGTACTTGGAGCCATGAATTACTATCTGATGATGGCAAAACGATTACTTATAAAGTTGCCTTCTATAGATTTCTGCTAAATTTATTATTAAGTGTCGTCGGTTTATTGTGGCAACTGTTTGATAAGGATAAAAAATTGCTGTCAGATAGAATACTTGGGCTTAGAACCATTAAAAAGACATCTGCTTCTTAACGTAGAGGTAAGGCAAGATCAAAAGCAATGGGAACGCCTGAAGTAGGAACGGAAGTTGGAAAACTGTAATTGAGTCTGCTACCAAAGCTTCAATAAATGAATAGAAAAGACTAGCCCCAAAACCATAGATAAGAATTCGATTTGTATTAAAGCCCTTATTCATAGCAAGTAAAATTTCTAGCCCAATCAAAAAAATGAAGAAATAAGCAATAAAATTTAGTCCTCTTCTAAGTAATTCTGTTTTTACAATCAAATTAAAGTTTTCAAATGCAGAGTCTGAATTTTCTATCAGTTGGGAGAAACTCAAATATTTTAAATTGGAATTGTAATTAATTTCGCTGAAGGAACTATTTTGATCTTGATCAAATAAAACTTCGCCGTCCTCAGAAAATTTTATTGTTCCTGCGCCATAAACAACTGAATATTCTTTATCATTAATGTTTATGATCTCAATCATTTGAGGCTTTTCTTTTACAACTTGATTTATTTTCTGCTTACGCTCTTCAAAAGATTTTACTGTTAGGTCGGGTACTATGAATTCAAAAGCCGTAAGATTAATTGCAACTATGGGCAGGAAAGCATAAATTGCAAACTTATACTTTTTCAAACCAGATTGTCTCAAGGTATTAAAAGATTGCATAAAATTTTTATCAGTAAATAGAAGCAGCAAACCCACAACAGAGCATAAATATATGAACTCGCGTGAACGAAAAGGTTGGGTTTGTAATAAAAATTTCACCGCGTCTGTATAGCTATAAGTGGCACCAATATCTTCAAGTTGAGAAAAAAAGTTAAAGGCAAGATCAATTAGTGTAATTACTAGAAAGACCCCAAGGACTGAGGCAAACGACTTTAGCAGAATATACCTATATGCCTTCATATCCTAAGATCCTTTTGGTGGATTTAAAAAAAGTAATTATTGTCAAGAACCCAAACATGAGATGAATCCATAAGAAGCTGGCAATCATCTCAAGCTTTGAAGTTGTATTATTTTCAAAAGGCGCAATCGTGAGAACAAGGTACAAAATATTAAGCATCGTCAGAACAAAATAAGTCCTTTCACGGCCCCAGAAAGAGCTGAATGTCGAAAAGGACATTGTGAAAACTAAAGATATTAAACAAAAAATTGGAATGGCTAATCTTTTCAAGAGCTCTCTGGTATCCTCTATCTCAGTGGCAAATGCTAAGCTCAGGGTTGATTTGTAAACTTTTTTTATGGGCTCATCTAGGGGGACAAAAGCATTTTCAAACTTTGAAATAATGTTATTGCCTTTATCAAACATAAATCCGTCTTCTAAAAGGAGCTTACTTTTACCATTGTCATCTACCACTACTCCCGATTTACCAAAAAGGAATCTGTCTACATTTTGACCATCTATAAAAATTAAGTCTTCATAGTTTGCATTTCCCTTTTTTCCAAAAGCATTAAATGAATCGGCCTGCAACGGCACAAGACCTGATGCTGGCTTTATCTTGGCAGCAAATGTATTGTCTTGATCAATGAGCATTTGACCTTGGTTGGTAAAAAATGGTGAAACCAGAGTGCTCAACAAAAAGGAAACTGAGAAAACTCCAACAATAAGAGATTTTTGGTCTTTAATCATTTGAAGGCTGCGATAAGAGCTGGATTCTAAGATGGAAAAATGGCTCTTATATATTGGAGTTAGAACAAATCCAACTGCTAAGAATACACTCAAGGGGAAAATGAGATTGATCAACTCAGGTGAGAAAAGAGCGAGTGCCAAAAATATACTTTCAGGAGAAATTTTCCCTACTTCTGCTTGAGATAGGAAAATATTGAAACGTGAAAATAAAACTAATCCAAAAAGAACTAGTGAAATCCAGCAAATGTTTACTATAATTTCCTTACTGATGTAACGTGAAATAATCACTTCTTAAGAATATCAAAAAGGAGAAAAAATGGCATTCTATAAAGCACTTGAAAAAGTGGAATTAAAAAAATACTCAGAAGCAGGCTCTGAGGACTTTGGTGTGGTCTTCTACTCGAAAGGATCATTCAAATCTAATAAGTTATTTGACAATGAAATAAAGAAAAAAGTTTCAAACTTTTTTGAAGATGAAAAAAAGACTTCCCTGATGTTGTCAAAGGAATTTTCACAACTGAATTCTGACTTTTTATTTGTAAAAGATTTTGCCAAGGATAAACCTGATCATAAGATTGAGGGTTGGATAACCGGGCTTTTTAATAATTTAGATAGTATGGGTGTAGAGTCAGTCAACATTTATGCCGACACATCAATTTTATATCAACAATCAAATTTCTTATTTAATCTGGCTAAGTATGCTGAAAAATCAGCCTACAGATATACTGATACCAATCCCAATACCAAAAAAGGAAAAAAATTAAATTCTGTTTCACTTTGCGTTGAAAAAACAAGTGCTGCAGCCGTTAGAACTGTTGAATTAGGTCTCAATGTTGGGCGTGGAGCAAACACAGCAAGAAATTTGGGTAACAGGCCTGCAAACCATGCCACTCCAACTTACATTGCTAATCAAGTGACAGCACTGGCGAAAGAGATTGGTGGCTTTAAGGTTGAGATTCTTGAAGAAAAAGACATGGAGAAACTTGGCATGGGTTCATTGCTCTCTGTATCGCGAGGAAGTGTTGAGCCTGCAAAGCTTGTCACGATGCAATATAACGGCGGCAAGAAGGGAGATAAACCAATTGTACTTGTTGGAAAAGGAGTAACTTTTGATACCGGCGGTATTAGTTTGAAACCAAGCCCAAAGATGGATGAGATGAAATGGGATATGTCTGGAGCCGGATCAGTAATTGGTACTATGTGTGCTGTTGCAGAATCTAAACTGCCAGTCAACCTCGTCTGTGCTGTTGGACTGACAGAAAATATGCCAGCAGGCAATGCTACAAAACCAGGTGATGTTGTTACATCTATGTCTGGACAAACAATTGAGGTTCTAAACACCGATGCTGAGGGCAGATTAGTTTTATGTGATGTATTAACTTACATAGAAAAGTTTGATCCTAAGGTTGTGATAGACACTGCAACTTTAACTGGCGCAGTCGTGGTTGCACTTGGAAGTGTTGCGGCTGGTGTCATGGGCAATGATCAAAAGCTAGTTGATAAAATTTTGGAGGCTGGCCATGCATCTGGAGAGAAAGCCTGGCAACTGCCTTTATGGGATGAGTATCAGAGCTATTTAGACTCAAACTTTGCAGACATTGCCAATATTGCTCCAGGGAGAGCAGCAGGAACAATTGAGGGAGGATGTTTTATCTCCAGATTTACTGAAAATTATAAATGGGCTCATATAGACATTGCAGGTGTTGCCGATATTGGAGACGGTCCCAAAAAAGGATCCACTGGAAAACCAGTTGGACTGTTGTTTGAATTTGTAAACAGTAATAAGTAATGGCAGTTACTTTTTATTCTGGATTTAAGGATAAATTCCATGCTCTTGATTTTCTAACTGATAATGTTTTCACAGGCTTTCAAATAAAGAACAAGATTTGTATTGCTTTAAAGGATGATCATGAGTTAGAAGAGTTCAGCTTTCTGAGAAATAAAAAATTTTTTGAGACCAAAAAAATCGAGTTTTTGTGTTTAAAGAATCTAACTACAATCACCGATAAATTTGAGGGTGAATTCGATGAGATTCATATTTTTAGTGACAAAATTGGTGACCTGCCAGGGAGCCTTAATGACAATACTTTTGTTTATACCCTAAAGTCTGATGAAGCAATTAATAATGCTTCCAGAGAGCTGTATACTAATTTAAAGAATAAAGGGGTAAACGTTCTACACGAAGTAATCTAATGGATCCAAAATATTTTCCAATTGAAATTGAAGAAAAGTGGTCGAAAATATGGGCTCAAAGATCACTGGATAGATCGAAGGCCAAGAATCGGTTCTCTCAAATTATTCCGCCTCCAAACGTAACTGGAACCCTTCACATGGGACATAGCTTTCAGTATGCCATCATGGACTTTTATACCAGATATCATCATATGAATGGTGCTGATTCCTATTGGCAAGTTGGGACAGATCATGCGGGTATTGCCACACAGATGGTAGTTGAGAATAATCTTGCCAATGAGGGTAAAACTAAAGATGAACTGGGGAGAGATAAATTCATTGAGGAGGTCTGGAAGTGGAAAGATTTTTCTGAAGAAAAAATCTCATCTCAAATGAAAAGGCTAGGCATCACTGTAGATTGGGATAAATACCGATTTACACTTGATGATGAGTATTATCAAGGCGTTATTAAAGCTTTTGTTGAGTTGTACCGAAAAGATAAAATCTATCAGGGTTACCGTCTGGTAAATTGGGATCCTTCTCTGAAAACAGCTGTCTCTGATTTGGAGGTTATCCGACAGGAAAAAGATGGACTAATTTGGCATATTGCCTATCCTGTCGAAGATTCACAGGACAAACTAATTGTGGCCACTACCCGACCAGAAACCATGTTTGGTGATATGGCTGTGGCAGTCAACCCTAAAGACAGTAGGTACAAAAATTTTATTGGTCAATATATAACTCTGCCCTTTGTTGGGCGCAAGATTCCAATTATTGGTGATGAGTATGTTGACATGGAATTTGGTACTGGCTGTCTTAAAATTACCCCTGGCCATGACTTCAATGATTATGAAATTGGGAAAAAATTTGCTCTCCATGAGATTGATGGAGTTGTGCATACATCAAAAAAATTAGAAGATTTTGCACCACTAAATATCTTCACAGATACTGCTCATACTAATGATAATGTGCCACAGCAGTTTCAAGATTTAGATCGTTTCAAAGTCAGGAAGGTTGTGCTGGAAGAATTAAAAAATAAAGACCTTTTAGTCAAAGAGGAAAAACATCCTATAAGTGTTCCCAGAGGTGAACGCTCGAATATTGTTATTGAACCAAGATTGAGCTATCAGTGGTACGTTAAAACTGCTGACATGGCAAAAAAAGCCAACGCAGCAGTTAACAAAGGAGAAGTAAAATTTCATCCAAACAATTGGATTAAGACCTATTTCAATTGGATGGATAACATTCAGGACTGGTGTATCAGTCGCCAAATCTGGTGGGGTCATCGAATTCCAGCATGGCAAGATGCCGAGGGCAATACTTACGTCGGCTTTGATGAAGAGGAAGTCAGAAGCTTTTATAAACTAGATAATAGAAAACTAAATCAAGTTGAAGATGTTTTGGATACTTGGTTCTCGTCCTCCCTATGGTCTTTTGGCTCCTTGGGCTGGCCTAATAATACTGACGGCGTAGAAAGGTACTTTCCTACATCTTTATTAGTTACCGGCTTTGACATCATATTTTTTTGGGTTGCCCGAATGATGATGATGAGCCTCGAGTTCACCGGGCAAATTCCATTTAAAGATGTTTATGTTACAGGCCTTATACGAGATGAAAATGGACAGAAAATGTCTAAATCCAAGGGCAATATCATCGACCCTATAGACTTGGTATACGGTATTGAGCTTGAAGATTTGGTTACAAAACGAACCGCCAATCTTATGCAGGAGGGCTTGGCTGAAAAAATTGAAAGAAAAACACGCAAGCAATTCCCTAATGGAATTGAGTCCTATGGCACCGATGCCATGCGTATGACATTTTTTTCGTTAGCGACACATACCAAGGATATAAGTTTTGAAATGGGGCGACTTAAGGGTTACCGAAACTTTTGCAATAAAATGTGGAATGCAGCACGATTCATAAATAATTATCCTCACGAATCTGAGGAGTTTATAGCTAAAAATGAGGCAGATAAATGGATTGAAAAAGAATTTGAAGCAGTCTCAAAACAAATTAATAAGAATATTGCTGAATACAGATTGGATTTTGCTATGAATGAAGTCTATGAATTTTTTTGGGGCAAGTTTTGTGATAAATATATTGAAGAATGCAAAGCATCCGGTGAAACCAGTAATCTACATCCAATGCTTAAAAAGCTCTTACAGCTAATACATCCATTTGCCCCCTTTATTACTGAGGAGATAAATGAGCTTATCTTTAAAGATGGTTCTTTAATGGATCTTTAAAAAAGGAGCATCAGCCCCACAAATAAAATATGTCAAAAACACTTTTAATTGGTTCTAGTTCTGCGATAGCAAATTCTTTGCAGGAAATTTCTGACAGAGAGTTCATCTGTCTCTCTCGAGCAGATAATAACTTAGATCTAGGTGGCGACCTCTCAGAGCTTGATGACATTGGTGAAATCACGGGATTGGTTTACTTTCCAGGGACAATTAATCTCAAGCCCTTCTCTATGTTGAAAGAAGATGACTTCCTGAATGATTTTGAAATAAATGTTTTAGGAGCTGTCAAAGTTTTGAAAAAAGTCATCAATAATCTGAAAGAGGCAGATGGAGCAAGTGTAGTTTTTATATCTACTGTGGCTGCAAATGTTGGCCTCCCATTTCACGCGAGTGTCTCAGCAGCTAAGTCAGGGCTGGAAGGAATGTGTAAATCGTTAGCCTCTGAGTATGCCTCCAGCAAAATTTGCTTCAATGTGGTAGCCCCAAGCTTGACTGATACCCCTATGGCCAAAAATTTACTTAGAACCGAGCGCCTTGTGGAAGCGTCAAAAGAGCGTAATCCAATGAAGCAAATAGGAAGCCCGGAGCAAGTGGCAAAATCAATTGATTTCTTGTTAGATGCACATAAAAATTGGATTACAGGCCAAGTTATCTCTGCTGATGGCGGAATGATAAATCTTAAGTAAATACTAATCTACTAATTTATTAGGATCTTTATTTGAGACTTCCCAACG
>ENA-OSEY01000152-OSEY01000152.1-marine-metagenome-genome-assembly--contig:-NODE-152-length-50846-cov-9.948039_pt1 | contig 50846 bp, 48 predicted proteins | sample MGYA00248465_ERZ534230 | MGnify/ENA primary metagenome ERZ534230 (study PRJEB26409, sample SAMN06344110) | marine metagenome | isolation source: Sea water from surface | place: Atlantic Ocean:Southern... | reverse complement strand
TAACAAGTTTTTTAAATTACTCATTAAAGATTCTATTGGATCGATAGAAGAGTACTTTGAAAAGAGAAAATTTAAATGAATTTATTTAGTATATGAAAATAATTAAATTTTTACCTTTATTGCCAGCGGTTTTGCTAGCGATAATTTCGCTAAACTGGATACTTATGCCAGACGCAGCTGCGGAATCATTAGGTTTGATTTTTAACGACCCCTTAGAAAAAAATACCATCATAAGAGATTTTACTGCTTTTTTTCTTGCCACCAGTATTTTCTGTTTTTTAGGATTTTTCACGAAATCACCAGAGTGGCTTTATGCCTCAGGAATTATTTTTTTAATTGCTTTAGTTTTTAATGCCGCAGCAACTATTTTTCATGATGCTATGTTTGCAGCCGATGCTTTTTTTGTTGAAGTTGTTTTGGCGGTTATTTGCTTTTTATCTGGAAAATTTATTAATAAATTTTAAAAAAGATTTTTATTTTTTAAGAATAGCTACAATTATTAAAATTGATATCAAAGCCAATAAGCCTTCTTGGCCGAGTACACCCATTAGGTTTGAAAAGTTTTTAACAATGTCTCCAAAAAAAGAAGTTTCTGGACCGAAAATAATACCAACTAATATTGCAATCGCTACAAACAGGGTTAAAACTTCAGTGACTTTATAAAGAAAGTCTTTTATTTTGGTAAAACTAAGCCAATCCATTTTATTAAAGGTGAGCAGGGGCCAAATCTGACCCCTGACTCAAAGATTTATCTTAGAAGATTAATCAAAATTGCAGCTGCAAGCAAGCCAACCAATCCATTGTCGCCAAGAGTTTGGATAACAGCTAATAACTGATTTAAAACATCTCCAAAGAACCAAGTATTGCCAAAAACGATTCCAGCAACGACTCCTAGTCCAATAACACCAACCAAGATTCCAGTTAAACCAGAAACTAAGTCACCTATCATTTTCATTGCATTTTCCATAATTTCCTCCCCAGGTAGTTTATGTATTTGCATTGAAAATTTTCACATGAATGGAGTGCGCGTACAATTTAAAAAAAATAATTGGTACCATCTTTTCACAAAAAATGTCAATTTCCCTTTTTAATCTCAATTTAAATTTTTTATTTTGTCAAATTCTAATCTACTTATTTTTTTTTAAAATTTAAATTAGTATAAGTAGATCGTTTAGGAGAAAAAAATGTTTAGTCACATTATGGTTGGGGCAAATGATATCGAAAAATCAAAAATATTCTACGATAATCTCTTGGGAGTTTTAGGTGCAAAAAAGGGAGTATTTGTTCCAAATCTTACTGGTCAAAAGAGATACTTTTATTTTTTTAATGAAAATACCTTTTGTATCACCGAACCCATCGATGGTAATGCTGCCACTCCAGGGAATGGAAACACAGTTGCTTTTAATGTTCCTGACGAGGAAACTGGAAATAAATGGCATCAAGTTGGATTAGAACATGGTGGCGTCTCAATTGAAGATCCTCCTGGTATAAGAGAATTTGAAGACATAAAAATGTATTTAGCTTATTTAAAAGATCCTTCGGGAAATAAAATTTGTGCAATAAAGGTATTTAGATAATGACGGAAGATATCAGAATTTTTTCGTACCTTCCTAACCCAAGAGTTTGGAAATCTTTGATTACTGCTAAATTAATTAACGCTAAAGTAAAAGTTATCGGAGATAAACCAAAAAATTTGCCTGAGTGGCTTTGGGACTTTGATGCAAAGAAGCTAGAAGATATCAATTCAAAGGATGTAATTCAATATAAACGTTCTAGCAAAAGAGGTTTTAAGGTTGACCTTTATAAAACTGATGAATTTTTATCAAGACATCCTTTTGGAACTGTTCCTGCAGGATTTAACTCAGATGGATCCGTTGGTATTTTTGAATCAAATAGTATTATGCGCGCTGTTGCTCGATCAAAAAGTAACCATAACCTTTATGGCGGCAACGACATACTTAGACAGTCTCGTATTGACAGTTTTTTAGATGCAAATTTGGTATTTGCAAGAGAGTTTCAAGTTTACGTATTGGAAATAAACGAATTGAATGAATACCTTTATAAGAGAATGAATTCAGCTTACCTTTTTTATCTCAATGGTATAGAAAAATCGTTAAGTACTAATGAATTTATAGTAGGAAATGAATTATCAATAGCAGATGTGTCATTTGTATGTGATCTAGCACAATTCTTAAGAGAGAGAGATAATAAAGAATTAATAAATAAACAAGGTTTTGAAGTAATATCATTAAATTTTGAAACAGATTTTCCAAACTCAAATAATCACTTAAAAAATCTTTATGCCAGAAAAGAATTTAAAGAAATTATGGGCGATTATTTAAAGAAAGCATTTTTTTAGAATAAATCTTGTAAAAAAGTCCAAAAAAATATTTATTCTTAAGCAAATGCTTTAAAATCAAGGTTTTTTTGGAGGGGTGGCAGAGCTTGGTTGAATGCACCGGTCTTGAAAACCGGCAAGTCAGAAATGGCTTCGTGGGTTCGAATCCCACCCCCTCCGCCAAAAAAAAATTTTTAATACTTTTTTTAAATCAAAAAAAATTTTTTTATGAAAACTTAATCTAAAAAAGTGTATTTTGCCTATTGCATAAGAAAATAAATTAGCTAATATATATTTATCTACTGAGAGACGTTTTAACAACTCGAGACGCTAAAAAAGAAGACAGTAGAAAGAAGGAGAAGGGTGAAAAGCTGAAAGAAATTTCACCACATGCAGGACACGGGGTAAAGTCCAGCACTAGGAAGCCCGCTAGGCCCCTTCAACTTCGCTAAAAAGAACACCACTCAAGTGGTGTTTTTTTTTATACTTATCATATGTCTATTCTTTTAACAGGTATTACTACAAGCGGTACTCCTCATATTGGAAATTATATCGGTGCTATTAAGCCATCCATTGAACAATCAAAAAATTTTAAAAATAATTTCCTGTTTCTTGCCGATTATCATTCCTTGATAAAAAATCAGGATCCTGAGCTTACTTATAAGTCATCTTTAGAGATAGCTGCAGCCTGGATAGCTTGTGGAATAGATACTAAAAAGGTTAATTTTTATAGACAGTCAAGTATTCCACAAATTTTAGAATTGAGTTGGATATTAAATGCCGTAACACCAAAGGGTTTGCTGAACCGAGCGCATGCTTACAAGGCTGCTGTAGATTTAAACGAAAATACAGATCCAGATAAAGGAATAAATGCAGGGTTATTTAATTACCCAATACTAATGTCAGCTGACATTTTATTATTTGATGCTGATTTCGTGCCAGTAGGTAGCGATCAAAAACAACATATCGAAATGACTAGAGATATTGCAGGAAGATTCAATAACACTTATGGGAATACTTTTACTTTACCCGAGCCAATTATTTCTGAAAACACTCCACTTCTTTCTGGATTAGATGGAAGAAAGATGAGTAAATCTTATAACAATTTCATAAAACTTTTTTCATCTGAAAATGAATTACGAAAACTAATAAATCAAATAGTTACAGATTCTTTACTGCCCGGCGAAGAAAAAGATACTAAAAGTTCAATTTTGTTTGAATATTTCAAAGCATTCACAAAAGATAGCAAACTTAAGGACATAAAAAGATTATTTAAAGAAGGCATGGGATGGGGCGATTTAAAAAAAATGCTATTTGAAATAATTAATCAAGAATTGAGTCCTTTGAGGCAAAAATATGATGAACTTATGAATAGCCCTGAATCAGTAGAAGAGATTCTTATTGAAGGTGAAAAGAAAGCAATTATCCAAGCAGAAATAAAAATCAAAGAAGTAAGAGAGAAAGTAGGGATCAAACCTTTACATGGATGATAAAAAAGAAATCTTAAAGTATCCGCCTAAAAATAGTTATTCCTTAGAGGGAATGGAATTTCTTAGGCTTCATGATCACGGACAAGCACTTATCGTGAGATCAAAATATTCAGGTGTTTTTGATGAACATAATTATGATTTTTTGATTGATAGTTATTTCAAAGAAGAATTTGCTAACTTCCAGCTAACAGATTTTATGTTTGCTAGAGCGAAAGGTTTTCATGGACCTTTTTCTATAAAAAAATTAAATAGTAATTCATTCGTAATAATAGATGCAGCTGATTTTTTATCTTTTGTGATTGAAATCGTAATCTCAGAGAGACCACAAACTCCTAAAATTTCACCTGACATAATGAAAAGACTAGAATCTTTTTTAAACTTAATAATTCAAGAAGATTCAAAGACCTTTTTTTTAAAACAAAATAAAATTAGAAAAACTTCAGAAAAATACGAGTTTGATCATGAATGGTCACATGCGTTAAATGAATTTCATGAATTTCTTATATTTAATCCTTCTGTAAATGAATTATTCATCTTGATGCTTGCTTATGACTAACGTTGTTGAAAAGCCCGATAAATCGATCTGGTACTTGGCCGCTGCAATCGCCTGTATTGGAGCCGGTCAATCAACAATATTTATTTTGATTCCAGCTGAAGTAAGATCGCTAGGGTTTAATGAATTTGAAGTTGGAATAATATTTTCAATTTCAGCACTCGCATGGATGTTTTTTAGTCCTTTTTGGGGAAGCTTGAGTGATAAATTTGGAAGAAAATGGATTTTCCTTTTAGGAATTTTTGGATTTTCAATTTCTATGATTCTATTTGCTGCAATAATTTCTGCAGCGACTTTAAATTTGATTCCTTTTGCTCTGATTCTTCCTTTACTGATTATTACAAGATTGATCAATGGCTTATTAGGCAGTGCTGTAAGGCCAGCAGCTGGAGGAAGAATTGCAGATTTAACCTCTCCAGAAACTAGAGCAGCAGGTTTCGCTCGATTTGATGCAGGATGGCAAATGGGTGTTGTAGCAGGTCCAATATTAATAGGAGTTTTATTATCTGTTTTTAATAATAATCTTTTTATCCCTTTTTTATTTATTGCTTTATTAGGAATTTCATTAGGCTTCTATAATTTTTTTCAAATGGGAGTCTCAGATCAGCAATTCCATGAAGAAAAAATTGAGTCGCAAAAAAAAATAAGCATGTTTGATTCAAGAGTCTGGCCATCATTAGTGGTTGCCTCTTTCATGGGGCTTTCAAATGCTGGTTTGGTTTTGACTAGTTCTATATTTGTAAAAGACGTTATTCTCACCAATCAATCCGAAGTCTATTCAACCGTGGCAGTTGGATTTTCAATTGTTGCATTAGCTTCAATGTTTTCTCAACTTGTAATTGTTCAAAATTACAGAATTAATCCGTTAAGCTTGATCAAATGGGGTTTATTGATTGTATTTTTAGGTTTCTTTCTTCTTTCTCAAGCATCTTCAATCCCTGGGTTATATCTAGGTTTAATGTTAAAAGGTCTTGGTATGGGTTTGGCAAGAGCAGGAAATGTGACAATGCTTTCTTTATCTGTTTCTAAGTCAGAACAGGGAACTGCGAACGGACTTTTAAACATGGTGTTTCCTATAGGACATATTTTAGTACCAGTAGTTATAATGCCTCTTTACATAATCTCTCCTGAGATTCCTTACATTTTACTTTCTACTCTAGCAATCTTATTAATAATATTTATACTTTTAAATCAGAAAAGATATTTTATAGTGGAGAAGATTTAATGTTTGATAAAAATTTACTTAAGGGAAAAAGAATCTTAGTTACTGGAGGCGGTAGCGGTCTAGGAAAAGAAATGTCTAGGCATTTTTTAACTTATGGCGCAGAAGTAATTATTTGTGGCAGAAGAGATGAAGTACTTCAAAAGACTGCAACAGAATTAGCTGATGAAACAAAGGGTAATATTTCTGCGCATAGTCTTGATATAAGAGATTCTTTGGCAATAGAAGAAACAATTAATAATATATTTGATGAAGGTCCACTTGATGGTTTAGTGAATAATGCTGCTGGGAATTTTATAAGCAGAACGAACGATTTATCTCCAAATGGGTTTAATGCAATTGCTTCAATTGTTTTTCATGGAACTTTTAACATGACAAACACAGTTGGTAAAAAGTGGATAGAGCTAAATAAGCCTGGCACTATTCTCTCCATCACTACAACATGGGTTTGGACTGGCTCTCCATTTGTTGTGCCTTCTGCTATGTCAAAATCGGGAATTAATGCTATGACTAAGTCTTTAGCAGTTGAATGGGGGCCTCATAACATTAGACTTAATTGCATTGCGCCAGGTCCATTTCCAACAGAAGGGGCTTGGTCAAGATTAAGCCCCGATACAGAAGCAACAGGTGGATCAATGGATCAAAGTTCGATGTCTTCAAATCCAATGGGTAGGGTCGGAGAAATGAGCGAACTGGGAAACTTAGCCACTTTTTTAATGGCGGATGGTTGTGATTATCTTACCGGCCAAACGATAGCCATCGATGGCGGAGCATATCTCTCAGCTGGAGGAACCTTTTCAAGTCTTGGAAAACTTAAAGATGAAGACTGGACAAATATCCGAGAAACTATTAAAAAAAGTAATGAAAAAGACAAAAAAATGAGATCTTAATCAAATAAGGAGAAATATTATGTCGAATGAAACAATTCAAGAAATGGAGAATATTTTAAAGCTCCAAAAGAAACTTTACGTTGAGGAAGGCATTCCTAGTCTAGAACTGAGACAGGACAGGCTTTCTAGATCTATAGAAATGATCAAAAAATATCATAAAGAAATTCTTGAAGCCATTACTGCTGACTTTGGAAGTAGAGATCCAAGAGCAGGCTTCATGTCAGAAATAATGAGTACTATTGGTTCTTTAAATTATGCTCGAGAAAATGTAAAAAATTGGATGAAGGACGAAAAAAGAAAAAGTAATTCTTCTCAGCCATTTGTTATAAGAACTTTGATGGGTTTGCTTGGAGCAAAATCTAAAGTTAAGTATCAACCTTTGGGAACTGTAGGCGTAATTAGCCCTTGGAACTTTCCAATTAATTTGGTTTTAGCTCCACTTGGGACAATTTTTGCCGCAGGGAACCGAGTTATGATAAAACCTTCAGAATTTACTCCTGAGACATCAGAACTTACAAAAAAAATGTTTCAAGAATTTTTTGATTCTGCAGAAGCCGCAGTTTTTACTGGCGGCACTGACGTAGGAGCTGCTTTTAGTTCTTTACCATTTGACCATTTACTATTTACTGGAAGCACAAATACTGGAAGATTGGTAATGAAATCAGCAGCTGAAAATTTAGTTCCAGTGACTTTGGAATTAGGTGGCAAATCCCCTGTAATTGTTGATGACGATGCAGATATGCAATCCGCTACTACCAGAATCATGCGTGGTAAAACTATGAACGCTGGTCAAATTTGTTTAGCGCCTGATTATGTCATGGTGCCAAAAGGAAAATCAGAGGAATTTTATGAAAAATCCAAAGAAGCAATTGAAAAATCTTATGAGTCTTTGAAATATAATCCTGATTACACTTCCGTAATTAACGAAAAGCATTACGACAGGCTTAATGATCTAATCGAAGATGCAAAAGAAAAGGGAGCAGAAGTTAAAGTTATTAATCCTGCCAATGAAGATTTCTCTCAACAGGAAGTCCATAAAATCCCACCAACATTAATCATGAATCCAACTGATGACATGCAAATTATGAAGGAAGAAATATTTGGTCCAGTGTTACCAGTAAAGGAATATGAAGATTTTCAAGAAACAATTGATTATGTAAATTCTAAAGATCGCCCTTTAGGACTCTATTACTTTGGAAAAAATAAGGATAGAGAGGATAAAGTTCTGAACAATACTATCTCTGGAGGAGTGACAATTAACGATGTCATCTGGCACATAGGACAAGAAGATCTTCCTTTCGGGGGAGTTGGGCCTAGCGGTATTGGCAATTATCATGGATTTGATGGTTTTAAAACTTTCAGCCATGCCAAAGCAATTTATAGACAGTTTTCTGCAGACTTGTTAGCACCTATGATGCCTCCTTACTCTGGAAAACAATTTGAATCGACTAAAGAACAAACTCTAAAGTAATCGATTCAAAATAAAATCTAATGGCATTAAAAGATCTTTCTTTTTTAATTGCCATTAGGTTTCTTAAGAGTAAAAAAACCGGTTTTCTCTCTTTCGTTACAGCTCTGTCTTACACATGTGTTGCTTTAGGAGTGGCAGTCCTTATCGTGGTTACTTCAGTTATGAATGGTTTTGAACGTGAATTAAGAGAGAGAATATTAAATACAATTCCGCACGCCTCTATACAAGGAATCAGGCCAATTGAAAATTGGGAAACAATTTATTCTGAATTAAAAAAAAATGAAGAAATTATTGGAATTGCGCCCTTTATAGAAAGTCAGTCTCTTTTAACTCATCAAGGAGAAGTGTTTGGAACAAAAATTTTTGGAGTCCTTCCTGAGTATGAAGCCTCGGTCTCAGTCGTTAACGATTTTATGTTACAAGGATCTATGGACTCTCTTCAAAAAAATTCCTTTAATATTGTTTTGGGTTTAACTCAAAGCAGATTGCTGGGGGCAGGACTTGGCGATGAAATTGCATTGATGATTCCTGATGTGAATTCATCTTTTGCAGGATACTTTCCAAGACTTAAAACCTTTACAGTATCGGGTATATTCCGTGTAGGCTCACCAGATTTAGATCAGACAAATGCTTTCATTAACATTAATGATCTTTCTTTGCTAATGTCCTTGGATGAGAAAGTAACTGGCCTTAGATTAAAATTTGATGATCTATTCAAAGCAAATTCTTTATCCTTATTAGCCCTAACAGATGCTGAAACAGTCTCTGATCAATTATTAATTTCTGATGATTGGACTAATGTTTATGGTTCTTTATTTGAAGCTATAATGCAGGAAAGAGTTTTGGTTGGATTATTACTTTTTTTAATAATAGTCGTAGCGGCATTCAACATAATTTCAATGTTAATTATGATGATTAATGACAAAAGATCTCAATTAGCAATATTAAAGACTATCGGAATGTCGAATTTTGAAATACAAAAGATTTTCGTTTATCTTGGTGCTGTCATTTCCATAATCGGAACATTAATAGGTTTTGTCATTGGGTTATTAGTTACCTATTTTTTGTCGACAGACTATATGGAAGCGTTATTGAGTTTTTTGATGCGTGATTCGTATTTCATTAATTATTTTCCTACAGATATAAGATGGAACTGGATCAGTATTATTATGTTGTCTTCATTAATAATGACCATATCCGTATGTCTTTATCCAGCGAGATTAGCGTCTAAAATTTTTCCTTCGCAAGTATTGAGAAATGAGTAACCTTTTAAAAGTAAGCCAGTTGACCAAGGTTTTTGATCCAACAACTATACCTATTGAAGCTGTTAAGGATGTAGATTTAGAGCTTCATGAAGGAGAGATCACCGTGATTACAGGAAGATCCGGTTCAGGTAAATCGACTCTTTTACACCTCATAGCAGGACTTGAAGAAAAAACTTCTGGAAATATCAAATTTAAGGATAACGATTATGATGAACTTACTTCAAGTAAAATTACAGAATTAAGGCGAACAGAAATGGGGTTTGTTTATCAATTTCATTACCTCTTAAACGAAATGTCGGCTGAAGAAAATGTCTCTTTACCATTACTGTTGAACAATTTTAATATGAATGCAGCAATCGAGTCATCGCGAAACATTCTAGATTCATTAGGTTTAAGTCATCGATACAATCATAAACCAAGCGAATTATCTGGTGGTGAAAAGCAAAGAGTAGCTATTGCACGATCTCTCGTACATTCTCCTAGTTTAGTAATTTTGGATGAACCAACAGGCGACTTAGATTCGAGTACTTCTGAAGAAGTAATCAATTCGCTTAAAAATTATGTAAAAGATAAAAAAGCATGCCTTTTAATTGCAACCCATGATGAAAATTTTAAAAAGATTTCTGATCAGACCTTAGTAATTGATTCAGGCATAATATAGATTCCGATGAGCTATATAATTTTATCTGGTGGAGTAATAATTTGGCCTATTATTTTGCTTTCCATTATTTCTCTAGCAATTGTCTTAGAAAAAACTTGGAATCTAGCCAGGGATATAATAATTCCAAAGAATTTGACAGAACATTTGATTTCTCTGGTAGCTGACGACTCTCTAACAGAAAAAAAAATAAGAAAAATGTCTAAAGACTCTGTTCTTGGTAGTATCTTCGCTAAGTTAATAAATGAAAAAAATAATGACAAAGCAAATCTTCGCTTAAAAGCGGAAGAAGTTGGAAGATTTGAAGTCAATAGATTGGAGCAATATTTATCTTTGTTGGGGACAATAGCTACGGTTTCTCCTATTTTAGGACTGTTAGGAACAGTCATGGGTATGATCAATATTTTTAGTAATCTTTTAGAGGCAAATTTGAGCTCAGTAAGTCCTCTTGCAAGCGGTATTGCAGAAGCATTGGTAACCACTGCAGCAGGATTGGTAGTTGCGATTCCTACGTTGATTTTTTATCGCCACTTTACCCGTATTATTGAAAATTACGCACTAGAGTTGGAAGAAGAATCTAATAAATTGATTGATTATTTATCAAAATAAGTGAAATTTTTAAGAAAAAAAAATACAGAATTATCATTAGAAGTTACTCCTCTAATAGATATCGTATTTTTGCTATTAATATTTTTTGTTCTAAACAGCCAGTTTGATAAATTGACATCCATGGATTTAAGCCTACCAAAGGTTAACTCAAATCAGCTAAATGAAATGGTAGGAGATAATTTAATAATTGAAATAACATCAGCTGAGCAAATTATTCTCAATGGAACTTTGTTGCAAGAGTTTTCATATTCCGCCCTTGATGACTTTATCAATAAAAATCATTCTAATAATAAAATTGCTGTGATTTCTGCCGATTCAAATACAAAATATCAATATTTAGTAACGGTTATGGATGTGCTAAATAAAAATAATTTTGAAAGAGTTGAAATAAATGCCACAGAACTCAAATAAAAGGTATGGCTAAAAGACAATCAAATTACTCAAGGTTAATCGGATATGTGCTGCCTAGTTATGGATTTTTTTTAATAAGTTTTTTAGGTTTTATCATTTTTGCTGGGTCTCAAGTTGCTATCGCTGAGTGGTTTCGACAAATCGTTGATTTTGTTTCTAATCCAATACCTGAGCAATATCTTTACCTTCCTGTAGCCTTGGTTGTTCTAGCATTAGTCAGAGGTCTTGGTTTTTACTTAGGTTCTTATTTTATGGCTTATGTAGCTACCAAACTGGTTCATGATTTGAGATCAGATCTTTTTGTAAGCATTGTTAATTTGCCATCAAAGTTTTTTGATTCCAACACAAGCGGACATCTTCTTTCTAGAATTACCTTCAACGTTTCTCAGGTAAGTGAAGCCGGAACGGAAGCCGTAAAAATAATACTCAGGGAAGGTTTGATAGTACTTGGGCTTATTGGATATTTAATTTATTTAAATTGGCAGTTAACTTTAGTTTTAGTTTTTACAAGTCCTTTTATAGCAGGAATAGTTTTTTTGGCTGGAAAGAGATTGAGGCGAGTTAGCACGAGAATTCAAAATGCTATGGGTGATGTCACCCATCTAAGCTCTGAATCGATAAACGCAAATAAAGAAGTTAAATTGTTTGGAAGACAAAATTCGGAATTTGAAAAACTCGTTGCTGCAAGTGATCATAATAGGATTCAAAGTTTAAAATTGGAATCGACTAACGCAATTGCTTCGCCACTGATTCAAGTCATTTTATCGATTGCGCTTGCCACTATTACTTGGTTTGCCATCGATGCATCAGTTATTACAAAAATGTCATCGGGAACTTTCATTGCCTTTTTTGGTGCGGCTGCAATGTTAGCTAAGCCAATTAGACAACTTTCTATCACGAACTCCATGATTCAAAGAGGGTTGGCAGCTGCAGAAGTAATTTTTAATCAAATAGATGAAAAAGATGAAGAGGATTTTGGAACTCTTAATTTGAGTAATTCTCAAGGAGAAATAGAGTTTTCTAATGTTAATTTTAGGTATGAGGAAATGGATACTGATTCTTTAAGAAATATTAACTTTTCAGTTTCCAAGGGATCAACTTTAGCCATCGTTGGATCTTCGGGAGCTGGAAAATCCACTTTGGTAAATTTAATTCCAAGATTCTATGAAATTACAGATGGAGAAATTAAAATCGATGGCATCAATACTAAAGATCTTAGTCTTAAGTCTTTAAGATCGGAAATCTCGTTTGTGAGCCAAAATACCATTTTGTTCAATGATACTATTTTAAATAACATAAGATTTGCAAAACCTGATGCTTCTAAAGACGATGTTATTAGCGCAGCCAGGCAAGCTTGTGCTGACGAGTTCATAACTAAGCTTCCTCAGGGATATGATACAAAAATTGGCGATGATGGAACTCTACTCTCTGGAGGCCAAAAACAACGGATTGCTATTGCAAGAGCTTTGCTTAAAGATTGTTCAATTTTAGTTTTAGACGAGGCTACTTCTGCTTTAGATTCTGAATCAGAAACATTTGTCCAAGAAGCCGTAGATAATTTAAAAGAAGGAAAAACTACAATTGTTATAGCCCACAGATTATCAACCGTAGAGAATGCCGATGAGATTTTAGTTCTCTCTCACGGTAAGATTTCTGAAAGAGGTTCTCACCAAGATTTAATCAATAGAAAAGGTGAATATTTTGATTTATACAAAAATCAATTCACAGACTTGGAGCCTCAACTTGAAGATAGAAAACCTGTCTTTATACCTGAACTTAAAATAGAGGAGTCTACACATAGCAGTTATATAGAGAACGCATGGTACAAAAATAAATTTTGGATAAAATTGTTTTACCCTTTATCCATTATTTTTAATCTTATATCTAAGTACAGAAGGAGAAAGCTGTCAAAAACCTCTTGGAAACCTTCTGTTAAGACTATTGTCGTCGGAAATATAACAGTGGGCGGCAATGGCAAAACTCCTTTTGTAATTTGGTTGGTTAATACTTTGAAGCGCAGCGGATTTAAGCCTGGAGTAATTTCTAGAGGCTATAAAAGTACTTCAAAAAAATTTCCACTTCACATCGATTCCAATACGGACGTTTATCATTCGGGAGATGAAGCCAAAATAATTTCTAACTCAACAAATTGCCCGGTTGTGGTCGGTCCAAAAAGAGTTAATTCGGCAAAATATTTGTTGGACAATTTTGATTGCGATGTTTTGATAACTGATGACGGGTTGCAACATTACGCTCTAGGAAGGGATATTGAAATTGCAATGGTTGATGGAATTAAAAAATTTGGGAATCAACTAACACTACCTGCTGGCCCTCTAAGAGAGCCTGTTAATCGACTTGAGGAAGTTGATTTTGTAATCAACACTAATTCTTTTTTTAAGAACGAATCTCAGAGAAAAGATAATGAATATTTAATGAAATACAAACCCATTTCATGGGTAAACATTTACACAAAACGAGCCTATGATATCCAGGACTGGCCTTTTCAAAAAATGGTACATGCGGTTGCAGGAATATCTAATCCAAATAATTTTTTTTCTTCACTAAGAAGCTTGGGTTTTGACGTCATCGAACATATATTTCCGGATCATTATAATTTTTCAAAAAATGATTTTGAGGAACTGAACAACTTGCCAGTGGTCATGACAGAAAAAGACGCAGTGAAATGTGAATACTTAAATGATAATTTTTGGTACTTAAAAATTGAAGCTCAGATATCCGATAATCTTGAAAAAGAGATTGTCAAAAAAATTAAATCTTGAAAAAAATAGTTCTAATCCCATCACGTCTTCAATCTGAAAGGTTACCAGAAAAGCCACTTAAATTAATTGGAAACAAAACTATGATTAATTTGGTTTATGAAGCAGCGATTAAATCTGTTGCTGACAAAACTGTAATAGCAACTGATTCAGAATTAATATTTAATGAGGTAGTAAATTTTGGAGGAGATGTTCAAATGACAAATGCTGATCATACCAATGGAACAGAAAGAATTTATGAAGCTTCTCTAAATCTTGGTTTAAATGACAACGACGTTGTCATAAATTTACAGGGCGACGAACCTTTTACTGATCCTAACGATATCAATCAAATTTTTAATTTATTACAAGACGACAAAGTTGAGATGGTTTCAATGTTTTCTGATGTGAATGACAAAAGAGATCTTGTTGATCCAAATAAAGTAAAAGTTGTTTTGCAAGACTCTTTGGCACAAAACTTTTATCGAAATGAAATTGAACCTAACAAAAGTTCATTTATCCATTTAGGAATTTATGGTTTCAAATTTAGTACTTTAGAAACAATAGTTAATCTCCCTAGATCTGAAAATGAAATAAAAATGAGATTAGAGCAAATGAGAGCCTTGGATAATGACATTCCTATTCATATGATTAAGTCAAATGCAAAGATGCATTTAGGAATAGATACCCCTGCGGATTTGAAACTAGCTAATGAGCTCATAAAAAATGCTCAATAAGAATTTAAAAGACTTCAACTCACTAAAACTTGAATATTCTTGTGATTCTTTTTATGAAATAAACGATTTCGAAGATATTTTTCATTTATCTGAGAAAATAAGAGAAGAAAATAAAAAGTTTTGGATTCTTGGAGAGGGAACTAATGTTGTAATAGTTGACGATTTGAAAGGTATTGTCATTAAAAATAATCTCTCTGGAATATCGATCGATAAAAATTCGGTAGAAGCTGCTTCTGGTGAAAATTGGGATTATCTAGTGAAAGTATGTCTCAAAGAAAACTTGTATGGATTTGAAAATTTATCTGGGATTCCTGGCAGTGTTGGAGCTTGTCCGGTTCAAAACATTGGAGCTTATGGGGTAGAAGTTTCAAATTTTATAGAATACATTGAGACTATTAATTTGATTGATGGCAATATTGAAGTCTTCAATGCACAAGAATGTAAATTTGGTTACAGAGAGAGTATTTTCAAAAAACTTCCAAATCATTTTATTACCAAGATTAAATTTTCTTTGAGTACAATTTTTAAACCTAATTTATCTTACGAATCTATTCCAGAGAAGATAGAGATAAATTCTGCTGAAGAGTTGAGGCAAATAATTTTAAACATCCGAGAAAATAGATTAATTAACCCAGAACAAGAACCAAACGTTGGAAGTTTTTTTAAAAATCCTGTCGTATCAAAAATTCAAATGGAAAATTTACTTGATGACTATCCGGACTTAAAATTCTATTTTGTCAAAGAAGATCAATATAAAATCTCTGCGGCTTGGCTTATAGAAAAAATTAAAATGAAGGGCTATCAGGGCAAAGACTGTGGGGTTTCAAAAAAACACTCATTAGTGTTAGTAAATTTTTCAAAAAAATCGGAAAATCTAATTAACTTATCTAAAAAAATTAAAAACGTAATTCGTAAAAAATTTAATATTGAATTAGAGTATGAACCAACTTTCATTTCATAATCATGGTAACTACTGCTAGCCTTTTTCAAAGTATTTTAGAAGCTCAAAAAAATACAGGAGAACTTCCTCCAGTAGAAAAATGGAATCCACCTCTATGTGAAAATGTTGATATGAAAATTGCTAGAGATGGAAAGTGGTATTTTATGAATTCTTTAATTTCCAGAGAAAAAATGGTGAATTTATTTAGTTCTGTGATTCGATTTGATGATGACGGATATTATTACTTAGTAACTCCTCATGAAAAAATTAAATTAGAGGTTGAGGACAAGCCATTCGTTATTACAACTTATAGCAAAGAAACTGTTAAAGGAATTGATACTTATTTATTTAAGACTAACGTAGGAGAAATAGTTCCATTGAATGATCGTCATCCGATGCGAATTGAACTTTCTAATACAAATGAGCCTTCCCCTTATGTTCTGGTAAGAAAAAACTTAGAGGCTTTGCTTAGCAGGAATGTTTTTTATCAATTGGTTGAAGAGGCTGAAATGGATGATAAAAAAAAAGAGCTTTTTTTAATGAGCTCTAATTATAGATTTAGTCTTGGAGTATTCGAATAAAGTAGAGCCTTATGTGATGTTTCCAGTAACCGAATATGCCCACTTAATGATTCCTGTTGAAGGTTACTATAAATATCAGAATCAGTAAGCAGAAAACCTAAATCTACATATTGGGGTAGTTTGGTCCGCCCATACCTTCTGGAGTCACCCAAACTATGTTTTGGCTTGGATCTTTAATATCACATGTTTTGCAGTGAACACAATTTTGGGCGTTTATTTGGAATTTGTTTTTTCCATCTTTTTCTACTACTTCATAAACACCAGCAGGACAATACCTTTGTGCAGGTTCATCGTATTCGGGAAGATTCACTGAAATAGGAATTGAAGAATCTTTTAAAGTTAAATGACAGGGTTGGTCTTCTTCATGGTTAGTGTTTGAAAGGAACACTGAAGATAATTTATCAAAACTAATTACACCATCAGGTTTTGGATATTCAATCTTTTCGCATTCAGCAGCTTTTTTCATACAAGCGTAATCTGGAGTTTTGTGTCTCCAAGTGAAAGGGAATCTGCCTCTGAATAAAAATTGCTCTATTGCCATGATTACTCCGCCAACTAGTGCTCCATACTTATGAAGAAGGGCAGTCATATTTCTTGATTTATATAAATCAGTCTCTATCCATGAAGATCTCAATCTGTCTTCAAAATCAATTAAATCTTGACCGATTTTATTTTGGGTAATTGCTTCAAAAGCGCTCTCTGCTGCAAGCATTCCCGATTTCATTGCAGTATGTGTCCCTTTGATTTTTGTAAAAACCATTAATCCAGCATCACAACCCACTAAAATACCTCCTGGGAAAGTCATTTTTGGTCTCGAGTGATATCCTCCTTTGGTTAAAGCTCTTGCTCCGTAAGCAACTCTGGTCCCATTTTCTAAAAGTTTTTTAATATCTTTATGATGTTTCCATTGTTGAAACTCTTCAAAAGGACTTATATGAGGGTTTGAATAATCTAAAGGAACTACAATGCCTAAGTAAACCTGATTATTTTCACCATGATAACAATACGATCCTGCGTTAGATTTACTTGGCCATCCGAAAGAATGCATAACTGTGCCTTCAGAATGAACTTCTTTTGGTACATCCCAAACTTCCTTAAAACCAATCCCGTAGTGCTGTGGATCAGAGTTTGCATCCAAAGCATATTTAGAAATTAATTTTTTTCCTAGATGACCACGACATCCCTCAGCAAAAATTGTATATTTTGCTCTTAATTCCATTGCCGGTTGGTAGGAGGGTTTTTTTTCACCTTCTTTAGAAATACCCATTTCTCCGGTTAAAATTCCTTTAACTGTATCATTTTCGTAAATGACTTCTGCCGCAGTAAAGCCAGGGAATATTTCTACTCCTAAATTTTCTGCCTGTGTAGCTAACCAACGACAGAAATTTGCCAAGCTCATTACATAATTACCATGATTATTAAAATTTGGAGCAAAGAAAGATGCAAATGGAATGCCAAAAGATAATTTTTCTGTAATAAAAAATTTAACAACATCTTTTGTTGCAGGTGTGTTCAGCGGTGCACCTTTATCTTTCCAGTCAGGTATCAATTCATCAAGTGCAGTTGGTTCAAAACAGTTACCAGACAAAATATGAGCACCTATTTCAGAACCTTTTTCAATTAAGCAAACGCTCAGATCAGAATTGTTTTCTGCAGCTAATTGTTTTAATTTTATGGCTGTTGAGAGTCCAGACGGACCTCCACCGACGATTACTACGTCGTATTCCATTGAATCTACAGCTATATCTTCACTCATTTATACCCTCAAACTATATAATTTAATATTCTAAAGCTTTGCTGATAAGCAGTATATCTTTTAGAATGGGGTTTTTTTTAAATAATTCAAATATAATATACATATATATAAATGAAAATTCTTATTCCAATTAAGAGAGTTGTTGATTACAACGTAAAGGTAAGACCAATGGCAGATGAATCTGGCGTTGATCTGAATAATGTAAAAATGGCTATAAATCCTTTTTGCGAAATTGCTGTTGAAGAAGCAGTAAGATTGAAAGAATCTGGCGTGGCAGAAGAGATAATTTCTGTAACTATCGGTTCGACAGCTGCTCAAGAGCAACTGAGAACCTCTCTTGCTCTAGGTGCGGATAGAGCGATTCTCATCGAAACTGACTCAGAAGTAGAACCGTTAGGTGTTGCAAAATTACTAAAAGCAGTCGTAGAAAAAGAAAATCCAGATTTAATCATCATGGGAAAACAAGCTATTGATGGAGATAATAATCAGACAGGTCAAAAATTAGCAGCATTATTAGGATATCCCCAAGCAACTTTTGCTTCCGAATTATCAATTAATGATGGTAAAGCCGAAGTTACAAGAGAAATAGATGGCGGTTTGCAAACAGTTTCGGTAAATCTACCAGCTATTGTTACAACTGATTTAAGATTGAACGAGCCAAGATATGCATCGCTTCCCAATATCATGAAGGCAAAATCTAAGCCATTAGACGTAATGCAAGCCTCAGATCTTGGAGTTGACATTTCCCCAAGAATTTCTACTTTAAAAGTTACTTTACCTCCTGAAAGAGAAGCTGGAGTAATAGTGGAAACCGTAGACGAATTAGTCGATAAACTTAAAAACGAAGCAAAGGTGATTTCATGACAGCATTAGTAATTTCAGAACATAACAATGAAGAACTTAAATCAGTTACTCTAAATACAGTCACGGCTGCTAAAGAATTAGATGAAGAAGTTCATATTTTAGTTGCTGGAAAAGATTGTTCTGGCGTTGCCGAGGCTGCTAGTAAAATTGAAGGCGTTTCAAAAGTTTTATTAGTAGATTCTGATGAGTACGAACATTGTTTGGCTGAAAACATTTCAACCTTAGTTTCTAAAATTTCAGGTGAATACAATTACATTCTTGCGCCCACTACCACAAGTGGTAAAAATTTCATGCCTAGAGTTGCTGCACTTTTAGATGTCAGCCAAATATCAGATATTTGTGCAATCGAAGGACCTGATACTTTTCAACGTCCAATCTATGCAGGTAATTGCATTGCTACTGTAAAGACAGCAGACGAAAAAAAAGTTATTACAGTAAGGACAACAGCATTCGATGCTACACCAGCTGAAAGTGGTTCTGCAGATATAGTATCTTTGGAAGAAGTTCATGATGCTGGAATTTCTGAATTTATAAAAGAAGAGTTAGCTCAATCAGATAGACCAGAACTTACTGCGGCTGATGTAATTATCTCTGGAGGAAGAGGAATGCAAAATGGAGAAAACTTTTCTTTGCTCGAAGGGATTGCAGATAAATTAGGCGCGGCTATCGGTGCATCAAGAGCCGCAGTTGATTCAGGTTTTGTACCTAATGATTATCAAGTTGGACAAACAGGTAAAATCGTTGCACCAAATTTATATATTGCAGTAGGAATATCCGGAGCAATTCAGCATTTAGCTGGAATGAAAGATAGTAAAGTCATTGTTGCCATAAATAAAGACGAAGATGCTCCTATTTTTCAAGTTGCTGATTATGGGCTTGTCGGAGATTTGTTTGACGTAGTTCCTGAGCTAGAAGGCAAAATATAATTTAATTCATGGAAAGTTTAAATATCACTGATTCAGCTCAGGATTATCTGTTTGACTTGCTGTCAAAGCAAGAGGAGCCTACAAATATAAAAATATTCGTTTCTGATCCAGGAACTCCTAAAGCCGAAACTTGCATCGTTTATTGTAAGGATGGAGAAGAGGAGGCAGATGATGTTTTATTCAAAATGGATAAAATTAACGTGTTTTTGGAAAATTTAAGTCTTCCTTTTTTAGAAGACTTAAAAGTTGATTATCATCCCGACAAATTTGGAGGTCAGCTAACTATCAGAGCTCCTAATGCAAAAATGCCAAATTTAAATGAAAACAGTACCATTGAAGATAAAATAAATTATTTTCTATACAGTGAGATAAATCCTTCGCTTGCTTCTCACGGCGGTGAGGTGCATTTGGTCGAAGTTTTAGAGAGTACTAAAGCTGTTCTTAGATTTGGCGGTGGGTGTCAAGGCTGTGGAATGGTTGACTTAACTCTTAGAGATGGTGTTGAAAAAACTTTAAGAAATAATATTCCAGAATTGACTGAGATAATTGATTCAACCGATCACAGTCAAACTGAAAACGCTTACTACAAGTAAATTACTTTTATAAAAATTTATTTTCATTGAAGTATAATTTACTTCGATGTCAAAAAAATCTTTCGTTTTTAACGATACCGAAACAACAGGTCTCAATACATGGTTTTCTCAAATCATTCAGATTGGGTCTGTTCTCACAGACGAAGACTTTAATGTTGAAGAAGAATTAAATTTAAGTTCGAAAGTTCTTCCTTGGGTGGTTCCAACCAAAGGCGCTTATGAAACACATAAACAGACCAATAATTTAGAAGATGGAATGTCTCACTACGACATGATGCATTTTTTAAAAAATAAATGGTTAAGCTGGGGAAAAACTAAAGAGTTAGTCCATGTCACTTATAACGGAATGAAATTTGACGAAGAATTATTTCGAAGACAATTTTATTGGAATTTAATTGATCCGTATTTAACAACAAATGCAAACGGTTCTTCGAGAATTGATTTAATGATAATTATTTTCCTAGTTGCAAACTTTTACTCGGATAAAATAAAAATACCCACGGATGATGATGGAAATCTTAGATACAAATTGGAAATGGTTGCTGAAGCGAATGGAATTTCATCATTAAACGCTCATGACGCGGTTGTAGATTCTTATCTGATGATTAATTTAGTTAGGTTAATAACCAAAGAGATACCTGAACTTTGGGAATCAGCAATAAGAACCTCAAAAAAGAAAGATCTTATAGCATCATTAAATGAGCAGCCATTTTCAATGCTGGCGGAGATATTTAAAGGACAACCTTTCAGCTACCCTGTATTTCCTGTTGCTCAAAATTCAAAAAAAACTAACGAAGTGCTTTTAGTAGATTTATATTTTGATCCTAAAGAACTTTTTGAAATGTCTTATTCAGAGCTAAAAGGGCAAATTGGAAGATCGGGCGCATTTCGAAAAATTGCTATAAATAAAACTCAACCCATAATAAACGTGAACTTAATTAAAAATGCAGAAAGTTTTTTAGATGAGTCTATTGAAGTTTTAGCTGCTCGCGCAAAGTCGATAAAAGAAAATGAAGAATTTAAACAAAAATTATCTCAAATTCTAGAGGATGATGATAAAACTTGGGCTGAAAAAAATATAGTTGAACAAAAAATTTATGATGGATTTAGTTCTCCTGCTGATAAGTTATGGATGGAAAGATTTGAGATTAGTACTTGGGATGAAAAAGTAAAACTAGTGGATGGTTTTGAAGATGAGAGATATAGAGAATTAGCCCAGAGAATTATTTGCTATGAGAAACCTGAATTTGCAACTGAGGAAATGTTAGAAAATTATCATAATTTGGTTAAATCAAGATTATTTACAAAAGGTCCGTGGAACTCACCTGGTGAAACACTTGATCAGGCAATTCATAAGGTTGAATTGGCATTGGGAGAAGAGAAGGACTCCGAAAAAAAAGAAATTTATCAAAAATTGTTAGATCACTACAAATCTAAGACTGTTCAATTTTCTCAGCCCTAACCAACCTATATATTATTCCAAATTTTGGATGATCAATATAATGAAGTTCTCCAGATTTTAATTTTCTTGACTGTGTTAATTGATAAGTTACTTTCATGGAGTCTTCCTTAGTAAGGATTTCATATTCTTCAAGATTTTCTTTATTTAATTTTACTTTTAATTCTTGAATATCTAATTCTTCAGTTTTTTCAGCCAAATAAAAATTGAAATCAGAATGAAGAAATCTTTTTTTATATATATTTAAAGTTCCAAAAATTTTATTTTCTTTAAAAACTTCTGTATCAATTAAAAGTGGCGAGGATAATCCCTCTTCAACAACTGGTTGAAACCAAGAAAAATGACCTATTACACGATAATCTCTACTTTTTTGAAAAGCTTTTACCTCAGTTAAAAGTGAAAATTCTTCGCCGATATCTAGTTCAAAAAAATCTCTATTTTTTGGTTTTACGACCGAATCTGATTCTAAGTTTTCATCAACTATTATTGCAGGAGAATCAACTTCAATAAATAATTCGCTGTAGTCATAGTTTAAATCAAGCGAAATGGGTTCAATAAATTCTGGGTATGACATTGATGATAGTGTTTTTAGATCTTCAACGAAATTAAAAATAGGCAAATCGAATTCTTCATTTGTATTTAAATTTGGTAAAAATTTAAAAAGAATGAGATCAACTCTATAAATATAATCTTCGTTTTCAGAAAAAAGGGAAGGGCAAATTAGAAATGTTAAAACGATTAAGATTTGTTTCATAGTCAATTAATTACTAAAAGATTTTAACTTATTTAAAAGAAATTCTGACTTGGAATAAATTTTTTCAGGATAATTGATAGATATTTCTCTTACAGATGAATTTTTAGATACCAAATTTGAGTTATCACTCAAAGAAAGAGTGCATTTTTTGTTGTCGCCTTTTATTTTTGTAATCAGCAGCTTACTAGATTCAATTCTTATGCACGTCAAATTCACTAAAATTTTAATATCTTCAGGTAAAGCTCCAAACCTATCTTCTATTTCTTTTACAAGCTGATTTAGGTTCTCTTTATTTTTAACGGAAGAAAATTTTTTATAAATTTCCAATCTTACTTCAGTCTGTGGAATGAAGGTTTCTGGAATGAATCCATTTTCTCCTATTTTCACTTCGAATTCTTCGTGCGTCTCATCTATCCCCTCTAGGAGTTTAATAGACCTATTTATCATTGAAGAAAATAAACTCAAACCAACGTAGTCAATCAATCCGCTTTGTTTTTCTCCTAAAATTTCACCTGCTCCTCTAATTTCTAAATCTCTCATTGCTAAATTGAATCCTGAGTTTAGTGAATCACTAAATTTTAGAGCCTCCAGTCTGGCTGAAGCATTTTTTGTAAGAGTTACATCGGGAGTTATAAAGAAATATGCATAGGCTTGTCTATTTGACCTTCCTACTCTACCTCTTATTTGATGCAGTTGAGATAGACCAAAATTCTCAACTCCTTCAATGATAAGAGTATTAGCATTCGCAATATCTATTCCACTTTCAATGATTGTAGTACAAAGTAAAATATCAATTTTTTTATTTAAGAAATCTAACATTACACTCTTTAGTTCTTTTGGTGCCATCTGCCCATGAGCTATTTTAATTTTTGCATCCGGTACTATCTTCTCTAATTCTTTTAATTTTTCTTCAAGACGAGAAACATTATTTACCAAATAAAATATCTGCCCCGATCTTGTAAATTCTCTTTCGATCGCTTCTTTTGCAAGACTTTTTGCATAAGTTGCTACCAAAGTTTCAACCGCTTTTCTTCCAGGAGGAGGAGTACTAATGATTGATATATCTCTTACTTTTGATAAAGCCAGATTTAAAGATCTAGGAATTGGGGTAGCAGACAACGAGATAGTATTAATCCCCTTTGAGTATTTTCTGAGTTTTTCTTTTTGCCTTACTCCAAATTTATGTTCCTCATCGATAATAAGTAATCCTAAATCAGAAAAAACAAGTTGATCGCTTAAAAGTGCGTGAGTTCCAATTACTATAGAAGTATTGCCCAATTCAAGATTATCTAAAATTTCACGCTTCTCGTTGATATTTTTTTCCCTTGAAATAAATTCAATTTTTAAATTAGTATCTGAAAATCTTTCACAAAATAAATCATAATGCTGTCTCGCAAGGATCGTTGTTGGAGCTAGCACAGCGACTTGTTTTTTATTTTGAGCACAAATAAAAGCAGCTCTTAGTGCAATTTCAGTTTTTCCAAATCCTACTTCACCGCAAATTAGTCTATCTTGTGGTTTTTCGGAGGCGAGATCATTTCTAACTTCTGCTATGACACTTGTTTGATCTGGCGTTTCTTGAAAGCCAAATCCCTTGGAGAAAATTTCTAATTCTTTTTGTTCTAAGATGAGAGGGATGGATTTATCAATTTTTCTCGATGCTTCGGCTTCCAATAATTCAGCAGCAATATCAAAAGCTTTTTTTCTAGTTTTTTCTTTTTTTTGTTTCCAATTATTTTTTCTCAAAGAGTCTAGCTTAATCTCGTTATTTCCATGATATGGAGTCAGCAAATTCATAGAACTTATTGGAACGTATAACGTCTCGCCTTCAGCGTACTCAATTGCAAAACATTCAGTGTTACTTAAATTTTTTAAGCCTTTAAAAATGCCTATTCCATGATTTGTATGCACAACTTTGGCTTCTAATTTGAACTCATATTGTTCTTCTTGAATAAATGTTTCTCTTTCTATTTTTGGAAGGTTATTTGATTCAGGAATATCTTTTCTAATAGTTATTTGCTTTTTTCCTTCATCAATTATTTCTGTAAAGGGTTTTGTGAGAAATTCTTTTGGATCATTAAATAAAATAGAAGGGGTTAGTGGTGGACGATCAAGATTGTTTATAAATTCTTCATATCTTTGATTGATGATGTGCCAATATGATTTCGTTGAATGTTCCAAATTACCAAAAGAAAATAAATCAAAATCACAAAAAAAATCATCAAATTTAGGTTTTTCTTTATAAAAAAGAGGAAAGTAAGATTCTATCCCTTCTGGAAATCTACCTTTTGAAACATCATCAAAAATTTTTCCATCATTACTAAAGTTTGATCTCCAATTTTTTTTAAAAATTTTTATGGAATCATGATCTAGAGTAAATCCTTTTGAAGCCTTGCATTCATATTTATTTATTTTGTGGATGCCAAGTTGAGAATCTTTATCATAGGTCCGAATAGACTCAATAAAATTGTCTTCTAAATTAATTCTTATTGGATTTTTTGAATTTATTGGAAAAATATCAATAACAGAGCCTCTAATTGCAAATTCTCCTCTCGAAGAAACAATTTCAGATGCGTTATAACCTGAAATATCTAATTTTTTTATTAAATCATCTCTGTCTAGACTTTTTTTTATTTCAAAAATGTAAGAAAAATTATTAACAGAGGTTTTGTCGAACAATGGCTGTATGAGTGCATTTGTGGTTGTGAGAACTAATATTTCGTCACTATTAGTTTTTGAAAGGGTTTCAATTCTATTGGAAAGATTATCTAAATGAGGAGAAAAATGATCATAAGGTAAAGTTTCAAATTCTTTAAATATAAAAAAGGGTTTATCAGAATTTGTTTTGATGAATCTAGATACAATTCCTAATTTGGAGCTGTCTTGACAAATAACCAAGCTTTTTTTCTTATCTAAAATTCTATGCATATGAAGAAGATTCTACTTTGGATAGATTGAACTGAGTGTATAATACATTTTTCAGAATTTATTCAAATTTTAATTGTGAGGTATAAAAAATGAATCTATCTTTTTCACCAGAAGATCTAAAATTTCAAGAAGAGGTAAGAACCTTTTTAGAAAAGAATTATCCTGCCGATGTGAAGAGAAAAATGGATAATGGAATCCCTTTAGAAAGAGAAGACCATCTAAAATGGCAAAAAGTTTTGAGCAAAAAAGGATGGTTCGCTATCAATTGGCCTGAAGAACATGGTGGTACTGGTTGGTCCATTACTCAAAAACATATTTTTCAAAACGAACTTGCTGCTTTTAATACTCCTAATATAGTGCCGTTTGGCGTTAGCATGTGTGGTCCAGTAATTTATACTTTTGGTACTGAAGAGCAAAAAGAAAGATTTTTACCAGCAATTAGAGACAATGATGTTTGGTGGTGTCAGGGATATTCAGAACCTGGTTCTGGTTCAGACTTAGCTTCTCTAAAGACTAAAGCCGAGAAGAAAGGTGACAAATATATTGTCAATGGTACAAAAACCTGGACAACAATGGCTCAACATGCCGACTGGATATTTTGTTTAGTAAGAACGGATTCATCGGGAATTAAACAAGAAGGTATAAGTTTTCTGCTAATTGATATGAAGAGTCCGGGAGTTGAAGTCAAACCTATCATTACAATTGATGGTTCCCACGAAGTTAACATGGTCTATCTAGATAACGTTGAGGTGCCTGCAGAAAATTTAATTGGTGAAGAGGGTGCAGGTTGGAGTATTGCAAAATTCCTATTGGCACATGAAAGAACAGGGATTGGAGGAATACCGCATCTTAAGAGAGAAATTAAAAGGTTGAGAGAAATTGCCGATGAACTTCCTTTAAATGATGGTTTCTTGAAAGATGATGATTTATTCATGGATAAATTAAACAAATTAGAAATAGATCTATTGTCTGCAGAATTCACAGAATTAAGAACTTTAGCCGCTATGTCTGCAGGTGGTCACCCAGGCCCTGAATCATCTATTTTAAAAATTGGAGGAACAGACCTTCAACAAGCCCTTTCTGAATTATTCGTGGAGGCTCTTGGCTACTATGCTCATCCATTTATGAGTGAATCCGACCTTGCTTCTAATGAAAAAAGGATTGGTCCTGATTTTGCTGCTACGGTCATGCCTCATTATCTTAATTTCAGAAAAGTATCAATTTACGGCGGTAGTAACGAAGTTCAAAGAAATGTTATTGCTAAAGCTGTATTAGGCCTATAAATATTACCTATGGATTTCGCACTTTCTGAAGAACAAAAACAAGTTCAGGAGCTGATAACCCAGTTTATTGCCAAAGACTATCCCTTTGATGTCAGAGAAAAATTGGTCAAGTCAGAGGATGGTTTTAGCAAGGAATACTGGAAAACATTCGGTGAATTCGGTTTATTGGCTATGCCCTTCCCAGAAGGAGATGGTGGTTTTAATGGAGGTCCAGTAGATTTGATGGTTATTTTGGAAGCCTTCGGAACAGGTTTAATCGTTGAGCCTTACATCCCAAATATTGTTTTAGCGGGTAATTTATTAAGCAAGCTAGGAAGCGACGACCAAAAAAAAGAAATTCTGCCTAAATTGTTTTCAGGCGAACTACAAATGTCTTTTGCTTTTACAGAGCCACAAAGTAGGTTTGACGTAAATGATGTGACTACTTCTGCAAAACTTGAAGGGGATAACTACATTATTGATGGATACAAAGCTGTTGTGATGAATGGTCCAGCATCAGATAAATTTATAGTTTCTTGTCGTACTTCTGGCAGTCAACTTGATGAAGATGGCATCTCTCTGTTGATTGTAGATAAAGACTCGAAAGGATTAAGTTCCAGAGATTACTCAAATGTTGATGGATCAAAAGCCTCAGAGGTAACTTTAGAAAATGTATCAGTTCCCAAATCAAATCTGATTGGAGACGAAGGAAAGGCTTTCAAAACAATTTCGCAAGTCATAGATTTAGCGACTCTGGCTATTTCAGCTGAAGCTGTTGGCATAATGCAAAAAATGAATGAGCTTACTCTTGAGTACACCAAAACAAGAGAACAATTTGGTCAAACTTTAAGTAAATTCCAAGCCTTGCAACATAGAATGGTTGATACTTTTATGGTTCATGAACAAACTAAATCTTTGTTGCTTATGGCGGCTGCAAAAATGAACGATAATGCTCCAGATTCGTCTAAAGCGGTGTCGGCACTAAAATTTCAAATAGGAAGTGCTGCAAAGTTAATTGGCGAAGAATCTATTCAACTCCATGGAGGAATGGGTGTTACCGAAGAAATGAGTATAGGTCATTACTTCAAAAGATTAACAACTATAAGAACTATTTTCGGGAATTCTGATTACCATTTAAAAAGATATTCCTCTCTTTAAAAAATGACAGAGATCAAGTCTGATACTAACCCAGACAAAAGAAAAAGAGATAAACCAGACAATTATTTAGATAACTGGATTGAAAGACAGTCTTTAATTGAATCCGCAATACCTATCATTGGTAAGATGCATAGGAAAAACGTACGCATATTACTCTATGGATCACCTCTAATGACATTATCGGTCATTGAGATAATGCAACTACATAGAAAAGTAAGAGAAGCAGAAGGAAATGAATTAAGTGAGTTTGAGACTTCTAAAGTTTTAGAATGTCTCGATTCTATCGATCTAGGACCTTGTCAGTTAGACATTGGTATTTTAGCTGCAGGTTTTATGTTTGATTCAAAAGGAATGGCTTTAGAAGAATTTGTCCAAGAACAAGTTAGAGAAGTTATTGGAGTTCATCAACCGATTTTAGATAAATCTCAAGATCTTGTTTTATATGGATTTGGAAGGATTGGAAGACTTTTTACAAGGTTATTACTTGAAGATACAGGAGCTGGGGAGACTCTCTGCCTAAAAGCAGTTGTGACAAGATCAGGTTCTGAGGAAGATTTGTTGAAAAGAGCTGAGCTTATGCGAAAGGATTCTGTGCATGGAAGGTTTAAAGGCACTATAAGAGTGGACGAGCAAGAAAACGCCTTAATTATGAATGGAAATGTTGTTAAGTTTATCTCAGCTGATAGCCCTGACAATGTTGATTATGCAAGTTGTGGGATTTCTGATGCCATCGTTATAGACAACACAGGTATGTCTTCTACAAAAGAAGGTTTAGAGAAACATTTAAAAAATAAGGAAGTAAAAAAAGTTTTGTTTACAGCCCCCGTAAAAAAAGAATTAAAAAATATAGTTTATGGAGTGAATCATGATGAAATCGACGATAAAGATGAGATTATTGGCGCGGCTTCATGCACTACAAATGCAATAGTTCCTGTTCTCAGTGCTGTCGATAATGAATTTGAGATAGATAATGGTCATGTAGAAACAATTCATTCTTATACCAATGATCAAAATCTCATAGATAATTATCATAGAAAATCAAGAAGAGGTAGGGCAGCAGCACTTAATATGGTAATAACCGAAACCGGCGCAGCCAACGCTGTCTCCCAAATATTGCCTAATTTGGAAGGAAAACTTAGCGCAAATGCTATAAGAGTTCCGACTCCAAATGTTTCATTAGCAATATTAAGCCTTTATTTAAAAAAACCTTCAGATCAAGAAAAATTTGTGGAATTTTTAAAACAGACTGCGTTTCATAGTTTATTGAAAGACCAAATCGACTTCACCCAGTCTGCCGAGGTTGTATCTTCAGACATTGTCGGAGGAAGATATGCTGGGGTTATTGATGGACAAGCTACAAAATGTAACGGTCGGAATGCCATCATTTATCTTTGGTATGACAATGAAATTGGATATTGCGCTCAACTTATCAAAGTTGTTAAAAGAATGGCCGGTATTAAATACAAAAAGTTACCAAATTTTCTTTAAACACATTAGTCTCTGCAAGCAATGGTTTTTAAAATAAAAAAAGGACTAGAAATACCTATCAAAGGTAAACCTGACACGTCAATTGTTCACGAAGCTGCATCGAAGTCTATCGGGGTTCTCGGAAAGGATTACCATGGCATGAAACCAACCATGTTGGTTCAGGAAAATGAAAATGTAATTAAAGGGCAACCATTATTTGAAGACAAAAAAAACCCAGGAGTGATTTTTACAGCTCCAGTATCAGGAGTTGTTTCAAGTATTAATCGAGGTGAAAGAAGAGCCTTTCTATCTTTGATTATTGAAAAAAAACAAGACGATCAAGAGCAATTTGATTTTATATCTTCTCAAAATTTATCTGATCTTTCTGAGGAAGACGTTGTAAACATTTTAGTCAAGTCTGGATTATGGACTGTCTTGAAAACTAGACCTTTTTCAAAAATTCCAAAAATTAATGAACGCCCAAATGATATTTTCATTTCTTTAATTGATTCAAATCCTTTAAGCGTTGATCCTGAAGAGATCATAAAATCTGAAGAAGATTTTTTTAATGTCGGCATAAAAGTCATGATGCGTCTTGCAAAAAATTCAGTCAACGTTTCAACTAAACCTTCTTCAAATATAGAAAAGCTCGATTTAGAAAACTTATATTATTATGAATTTGATGGACCTCATCCTGTAGGGTTGGTTGGTACACAGATTCATACTATTTCTCCTGCATCTCTTACTAATCAAATTTGGACTGTTGGTTATCAAGAAGTTTTAATGATCGGAAAACTTTTCAAAACAGGTCTTCTTGATAATTCAAAAAAACTTTCTTTGAGCGGTCCGATGGTATCTCAACCAGGAATGATTGTTTCTGAGAATGGAGCAAATTTAGATGAAATACTGATTGGGAAAATTGAAGGAGAAAGTAATAGAATTATTTCTGGCTCTGTTCTTAATGGGTCTGAAGCTAAAGCTCCTGAGAATTTCTTAGGAAGATATCATAACCAAATAACAGTTCTTCGAGAGGTGAACAAGAGCGATCGAGAATTTTTAAACTTCTTAAGACCTGGGTTGAAGAAACATTCTTTTTTGCGTGTTTTCTTTACTAAATTAAAAGAGAAAGGTCTGAGTTTAAACTACTCCACAGCTATGAATGGATCTGATCGAGCCATAGTTCCATTAGGAATATATGAGGATATTTTTCCTTATAAGATAATGATTACACAATTGTTGCGTAGTATAGTTGTCGGCGATACTGAAACGGCTCAGAAACTTGGAGTATTAGAATTGGATGAAGAAGACTTAGCTCTTTGCACTTATTCTTGTCCTAGTAAATATGATTACGGTTCATTATTGAGGGAAATGCTTACGAAAATTGAAGAAGAAGGTTAAATGAGTGATCCTCTAAGAAACTTATTTGATAAGTCAAAACCTCTATTTGAAGGTAAGGGTAAATTTGCGCGATTTTTTCCTCTCTTTGATGTTTTCGAAAATCTTTTTTATTCATCTGAAAGGAAAACTTCCGGCCTTACTCATGTGAGGGATGGAAGCGATATACAAAGAGTCATGGTTGTAGTTTGGCTCGCAACTTTCCCAACGATGTTTTTTGGAATGTACAACATTGGTTATCAAGCTTTATCAGCGCTTGAAGCAATCAACTTAGCGGGTGGAGAACACTTAAAGGATTGGCATTGGCCATTGGTACAATTATTTTCAGGCCTTGATCCAAATAGTATTTTGGATTGTATTTCTTATGGGGCAATTTATTTTATTCCGATCTATCTAGTAACATTTTTTGTTGGAATTGCTTGGGAAATGATTTTCGCTGTTGTGCGTCAACATGAAATTAGCGAAGGAGCTTTTGTCACCACAGTTCTGTTCGCTTTATCTTGCCCGCCAGACGCTCCATTGTGGCAAGTAGCTTTGGGAATAAGTGTTGGTCTCGTAATTGGTAAAGAAATTTTTGGTGGCACAGGTAAGAACTTTTTAAATCCAGCATTGACTGGAAGAGCTTTTTTATATTTTGCTTATCCGGCTTCATGGTCAGGAGACATGTCCTGGGTAGCTGTTGATGGATATACAGCCGCGACAATGCTTGGAATTTCCGCTCAGGACGGATATGCAAGCATGCCTGACGCTTATACATGGAGCAATGCTTTTTTTGGATTAGTACCGGGATCAATTGGCGAAACATCTACCATCGCAATTTTATTAGGTCTTGCTATTCTTTTAGTAACAAAGATAGCCTCGTACCGAATTGTTGGAGGAGTCATTCTAGGAACAGTTGTTACAAGTTACTTTTTCAACCTCGTTGGAAGTGATACAAATCCTATGTTTCAGATGCCTTTTTGGTGGCATATGGTTATGGGCGGGTACGCTTTTGGATTAGTTTTTATGGCTACAGAACCAGTATCTGGTTCTCACACTAATGCCGGTCGATGGATTTATGGTTTTGTCATTGGATTTATGGTCATCATGATTAGAGTGCTTAATCCTGCTTATCCAGAGGGAATGATGCTTGCAATCTTATTTGGTAATTTGCTCTCTCCTTTAATTGACCACTTTGTCGTTTCCAGAAATATTAGTTATAGAAATAAGGTTTTAAATGCAAAATAAAGACAGTATTAGAAATACTATTTTCATCGGATTAGGATTATGTCTGATTTGTGCTGCTGTCATTTCTTTTATAGCTGTAGGATTAAAACAATTACAAAAACAGAACATAATTTTAGATCAACAAAAGAAAATTGTTGCCGCTGCAAATCTTGAAGATTTTTATGGAAGCGTCTCGGATGCTTACAATTCCATAGAAGAAATAATTATCGACCTAGACACTGGTAATTTCACCGATTTAGATCCAAGTGGATATGATCTATCAAAAGAACTTCAAGACAATTCCAAGTACATTAATCTTAGTTCTGCAGAGGATATAGCTACGATAAAGGTTAGAGAAAATTATTCGAAAGTTTTTTTAGAATACAGGGATGATGAGTTGAACACCGTTATTTTGCCGGTGAGAGGTTATGGCTTGTGGGGTATTCTTTATGGTTATTTAGCTATATCAAACGATTTAAATACAATAGTAGGGTTAGAGTTTTATGAGCATAAAGAAACTCCAGGCTTAGGAGCTGAAATAGACAATCCAGCTTGGAAATCTTTATGGAATGGAAAAAAACTTTTTGATGATGAAGGAAATCTTTTAATAAAAGTTGTTAAAGGTAAAGTGGCTATGAATGAAGCTGATTCAAACTATAAAGTTGATGGATTGTCTGGTGCGACATTAACCAGTAATGGAGTAACTAATTTGCTTGCTTTTTGGCTAGGCGATCTTGGGTATTTAAAATTTTTGTCTAATTTAAAAGAAGAGGTCACTAATGTCTAAAGCTTCTGAAGTTTTATTCGCGCCACTTTTCAAGGACAATCCTATTGCTCTACAAGTTTTAGGAATATGTTCTGCCTTAGCAGTTACGAGTAAGCTTTATCCCACTTTAATTATGTGCGTGGCCCTGACGGCTACAATTACTTTGTCTAGTTTTTTTATTTCTTTAATAAGAAATTTTATTCCTAATAACATTAGGATTATTGTGCAAATGACGATTATTTCTTCGTTAGTAATAATCGTAGATCAGCTCTTAAAAGCTTATGATTATGAAACTAGTAAAACCTTATCTGTGTTCGTTGGTTTGATTATCACTAACTGTATTGTAATGGGTAGAGCAGAAGCCTATGCCATGCAAAATGGTCCTGCCATGAGTGCTTTAGATGGTTTTGGAAACGGTCTAGGTTATAGTTTAATTCTAATCATTGTTGGCTCAATTAGAGAGTTGATTGGAAGTGGTCAACTTTTAGGATATCAAATTCTTCAAATGACAACTGAGGGTGGGTGGTATATTCCAAACAATTTCTTTTTGTTACCTCCTGCATCTTTTTTAATAATTGGTCTTTTTATTTGGGCATTAAGATCTTGGAAAAAAGAACAAATAGAAGTTCCTGAATTTTCAATGAAACAAAATGCTCCAAAAGAAATAAAGGTAGAACATGCTTGAGCAATATTTAAGTATTCTAGTTAACTCAATTTTTATAGAAAACATAGCACTTTCAGTTTTTCTTGGCATGTGTACGTTTATAGCAATTTCAAAAAAAATTGAAGCTGCTATTGGATTAGGAATTGCAGTTATAGTTGTGATTGGTATAACTGTCCCCTTAAACAACCTAATTTACACATATGTTTTAAAAGAAGGGGCTTTGGCATGGTTAGGTTACCCAGAAGTGTCTTTAGAATTCGTTGGATTGATTAGTTACATTGGAATCATTGCTGCAGTTGTTCAAATTCTTGAAATGTTTTTAGATAAATATGTTCCGGTTTTGTACAACGCCTTAGGAGTTTTTCTTCCTTTAATAACAGTAAACTGTGCGATTTTAGGCGCCTCCTTGTTCATGGTGGAAAAAAGTTTAGCTTTCGGTGAAAGTGTCGTTTATGGCTTAGGGGCTGGCATTGGTTGGGCGCTTGCTATTGCCATGCTTGCTGGAATAAGAGAAAAATTGAAATATAGTGACATTCCTGAGGGCTTACAAGGACTAGGCATAACTTTTATCACTGTTGGCTTAATGTCTTTTGGATTTATGTCGTTCGGAGGGATTAGTTTGTAATGGTTGACACTATCGAAATTATTTTAGGAATTGTTTCATTTACTATCATTGTAAATTTAATGATTTTTGTCATCTTGTTAGCTAGGTCAAGACTAGTTTCAACTGGAAATGTTAGTGTTGAAATAAATGGAGACCCTGAGAAAACTATAAGCGTTCCAGCTGGAGGAAAGTTATTACAAACTCTTGCTGATCAAAATTTGTTTCTATCTTCAGCTTGTGGTGGTGGAGGTACTTGTGCGCAGTGTCGTTGTCAGGTTTTTGATGGTGGTGGATCAATTTTATCCACTGAAGAAGCACATTTTAATAATCGAGAAAAGAAAAATAATTGGCGTTTGTCATGCCAAGTTCCTGTAAAGGGAGATATGAAAATTCAAATACCTGATGAGGTTTTTGGCGTTAAGAGATGGGAGACGACAGTTTTATCTAACGACAATGTAGCTACTTTTATAAAAGAGTTAGTTTTAAAGCTACCAGATGGTGAAGATGTTGGTTTTGATGCGGGTGGTTATGTTCAAATGGAAATTCCGCCTTACAAAGCAGATTATAAGTCCTTTAGCATTCAAGACATTTATAAAGGCGATTGGGAAAAATTTAAAGTTTTTGAAAATGTTTCGACAGTTGGAGTTCCAGTGATTAGGGCTTATTCCATGGCAAATTATCCCGAAGAAAAAGGAATAATGAAATTTAACATTCGTATTGCTTCTCCTCCTCCAGGAACAAGTTTTCCTCCTGGTGAAGCCTCTTCTTATTTATTTAACCTCAAACCGGGAGATAAATTAACTATCTTTGGTCCTTTCGGAGAATTTATGGCGAGAGATACCTTAAATGAAATGGTTTTTATCGGTGGCGGAGCAGGGATGGCTCCAATGAGATCTCATATATTTGATCAGCTTCTCCGACTAGATTCTTCAAGGAAAATTAGTTTCTGGTATGGCGCAAGAAGTTTAAAAGAAATGTTTTATGTCGACGATTTCAATAAGCTTCAAGATAAATATGAAAACTTTTCTTGGCATGCTGCGTTATCAGATCCATTAGACGAAGATAATTGGGACGGCAAAACTGGGTTTATTCATCAGGTTCTCTTAGAAAATTATCTTAAAGATCATCCTGCGCCAGAAGATTGTGAGTATTATCTGTGCGGTCCCCCTATGATGATGGAAGCATGCTTTAAAATGCTCGATAGTCTTGGAGTAGAACCAGAAAACATAATGTTTGACGACTTCGGTGGTTAGATCCTCTACTTATTTTTTTCTCTTTCTTTTTTTAATTGCTTGCTCAAATTCCAGTAATCAATCAATTGTTAATGGTGAAGCCTTCGGAACCACTTGGCAAATAAAATTTTATAAAAATACAACAGATTTTAAAGACCAGGAATTAGAATTAAAAATTAATAATGAACTTGAAAGGATAGATTCTATATTTTCTTTATATGATAAAAATTCAACAATTAGTCAGATAAACCAAGATCAGTCACTCCAATGGAACCGATCTATTGGGTATGAAGATTTTTCCAAGTTAATTAAAATTTCTGATGAAGTTACTAATAAATCGGGCGGTTATTATCAAGTTTTCATAAATGGCAAATGGGACTTTAATTCCATCGCTAAGGGGTATGCGGTTGATAGATTAAGTCAAATTTTAGAAAGTTACGGCTTAACAAATTACATGGTAGAGATAGGAGGAGAGATTAAATTTTCTGGAAAAAAACCTCAGTTAAATTGGACTTTTGCAATTATAGATCCTACTTTTGAAGAAAGATTATTTGAAGAATTTCAAGTTAATAAAAATTTTTCTATAGCTACCTCAGGTAATTATAGAAACCCGGGCCATATCATAGATCCTTCATCAAAAATTTCTGTGGAGTCTAATTTATTGTCTGTGTCTGTAATTGATGAAGTTTCTACAGCGAGAGCAGATGCTTGGGCTACCGCATTATTTGCATCAAAAGAAAATTGGTTAAGCATAGCCGATAACTATAATCTTGCTGCTTTTTTTATCTATAAAGATAATAAGGTTATAAAGTCGATATCTACTGACAGATGGCAAGAAATGTTAAGATAATAAGATTATGGCAACAATAATTTTTTCTTTAATCGTGGTAGCTTTATCCATCGGAGGAATGGCCATAGGGTTAATACTAAAAAATAAACCTTTGCAGCCTAGCTGCGGAGGCATCTACCTTGAAAAAGGAGATACCTGCGAGGTTTGTGGAAAGGTTAAAGATTAATTTTAGTTACTCTTAAAATTGATTCATAGTGTTGTCAGCACCGCCAGCTTTCAACGCGTTATCACCAGAAAAATACTCTTTGTGCGTGTCACCAACAGTGGACCCAGCTAAATCTTGATGTTTAACCGATGACATGTCCCTTCTAATTTCTTGTCTTTGTATTTCTTTGACATAAGCAAGCATACCCTTGTCACCAAAATAGCCTTCTGTTAAAACTGCAGTTCCAAGTGCAGTCTCATGATAAGTTGGGAGGGTGATCAAGTGATGAAAAATTCCCGCTTCTCTGGATGCATCTTTTTGAAAATTTTGAATCAATTTATCTGCTTCTCCAGCCAATTCACTATCATCAAATTTTATATCCATTAGTCCTCTCGGTTCTTTATCTGGATCAGGATATGCCGAAACATCTTTTCCAGACTCTGACCATTCTTTATAAACTTGTTCTCTGAAAGCTAGTGTCCAATTAAATGAAGGAGAGTTGTTATAAACGAGTTTAGCTTTAGGCTCAACCTCCCTTATTTTGTTTACCATGGAAGCTATTTGTTCCACGTTTGGTTTTTCAGTTTCAATCCAAAGCAAGTCTGCTCCATTTTGAAGACTGGTAATACAATCTAAAACTACTCTATCTACCCCAGTTCCATCTTTAAACTTGTAAAGTCCGTTAGGAAGTCTTACTGGCTTCACTTGAATACCGTTTTGATGTATTGCTATGTCATTTTCAGCTAGCTCTTCTAGGTTATGAATTTCTTCAGTTTCAAGAAAAGAGTTATATTTATCAGCAAGATCACCAGGAGCTTTAGCGACTGGAACTTTTTGAGTAAGTCCAGCTCCAAGAGAATCTGTTCTGGCGACTATTAATCCATTTTCAACTCCTAATTCTAAAAATGCGTATCTAACAGCATTTATCTTTGCTAGAAAATCTTCATGAGGCACTGTAACTTTTCCATCTTGATGGCCGCACTGTTTTTCATCTGAAACTTGGTTTTCAATTTGAATACAACAAGCTCCTGCTTGAATCATTTTTTTTGCTAATAAATATGTAGCTTCTTCATTTCCAAATCCAGCATCGATGTCGGCAATGATTGGCACGACATGTGTTTCAAAATTATCTATTTTTTTGATAATTTCTTTTGTATCTGAATTGGTTTTATATGCTTCATCAAGTTCTGTAAAAAGATGTTGAAGTTGAACCGAATCTGCTCTTTTAAGAAATGTGTAAATTTCTTTAATCAAGTCGGGTACAGCGGTTTTTTCATGCATACTTTGATCAGGAAGAGGTCCGAATTGAGATCTTAAGGCTGCAACCATCCATCCACTCAAGTACACATAAGATTTTGATGTAGTTTTTTGAGATTTCTTAATTTCCATCATCATTTGTTGAGCAGTGAATCCATGCCAACAACCGAGAGATTGAGTGTAATTTGCAGAATCATTGTCATAATCTTTCATATCTTTATGCATAATATCCGCCGTATATCTTGCGATATCTAAACCAGTATGAAACCTGTTCTGCAGTCTCATTCTTGCAGCACTTTCAGCATTTATATGTTTTAAAAGATTAGGTTCGTTCTCTCTAAGCTGTTTATAGTGAGAGATCATTTCTTCATATTTGAGCATTTGTTCTCCTAAAGTTATGAAAATTTCTATATTTCTTTGGCTAGTTTCTCCGCTAGACCTACATATTTTAATGGAGTTAAATCTGAAAGTTTAGTTTTATCTTCTTCGCTTATATCCAAAGCGGCTATGATAGCTAAATAAGAATTTTTATCAAACGATTTTCCTCTAGATAATTTTTTAATTTTTTCGTAACTATTTTCAATATTATTTTTTCTTAAAATAGTCTGAATAGCTTCTGTTAAAACTTCCCAGTTTTCATTTAAATCTCTTGATAGCTTATCTTTGTTTGGTTCTATCTTCCCTAAACCTTTTATTAAAGACTTCATTGCTAAAAGTGAATAGGATAGAGCAGATCCGAGATTTCTTAACGTAGTCGAATCTGATAAATCTCTTTGCATTCTAGAAATTTGAGTTTTCTCTTTTATTGAATTCAACAAAGAGATAGACAATTTGAAATTTCCTTCAGCATTTTCAAAATCGATTGGATTGACTTTATGCGGCATAGTAGAAGAACCTACTTCTTTATCTTTTGTTAGTTGTTTTAAGTACCCTTTAGAGATGTATAACCAAATATCTTGAGAAAAATCTATCAAAACATTATTTAAGTTTTCTTGATAAGAAATCAATGTGGCCAATGTATCCTTTGGTTCGATTTGCGTGGTGTATTTAGTCCAACCTAGTCCTAAAGAGGTTACAAATTTCTTAGAAAGCATAACCCAATTGACTTTATTATTTATTAATAAGTGAGCATTGTAATTACCTACTGCTCCATTAATTTTTCCAGAGGGTTTAAGCCCTTTAATTAAAAGGTGATGATATTCAATACGAGAATAGAAATTTGCAAATTCTTTGCCAACAGTTGTTGGAGATGCCGTTTGACCGTGAGTGTGAGAAAGCATTGAAATCTTTGCCCATTTTTTTGCCTTACCTTTAACTTCTTTTTTCAACTGGAGAATTTCTGCAGTAAATTCCGAATCTAAATAATCTCGTAGCATGAGACTGTAAGATAGATTATTTATGTCTTCTGAGGTGCAGAAAAGGTGAATAAACTCTTTATATTTTTCTAATTTAAGCTGATTAAATTTCCTTCCTAAGAAGATTTCAATTGCCTTAACATCATGATTCGTTGATGACTCAATATTCTTTACTTGCTTTGCGTCTTTTAAAGAAAACCCATCTACTAAGTTACGAAGAGACACAATACTTTTTTTCGAAAGAGGTTTTATAAAATCGATAGATTTCTGACTGCTTAAAAAAATAAGCCATTCTATTTCAACTTTTAATCGGTATTTGATTAAGGCGTATTCGCTGAATCTTTCTTCTAATGTCAGAAGTTTGGTTGAGTATCTTCCATCTAAGGGAGAGATAGATCTGAGTTCGTCTTTAAGCATTAAGCTCAGCAATTATACATAAATCATTGCTCTATTTCTCCTCCGCCTAAACAAATATTATTTTTATAAAAAACAATCATTTGCCCTGGCGTTACTGCTCTTTGTGGCTCTTTAAATGTTACCAACCAATGATTGTCAATTTTCTCAACGATACAATCTTGATCTTTTTGACGGTACCTTATTTTTGCAGATACAGAATTTAAATTTGGAATATCTTTGACGAGCCAATTGATGTTTTTAACAGTCAACTCTGATTTGAATAACATAGGATGAGAATTGTCTTGAACTACAGTTAAGATATTTTTTATATGATCCTTTTTGGCAACATACCATGGTCTTTCTTCAGCGTCTTTAACGCCTCCAATTCCTAAACCTTGTCTTTGCCCTAATGTAAAAAAATGAGTACCGTTGTGAGTTCCTATCTTTTTATTATTTTCGTCCAGTATATCTCCAGGATTCAAAGGCACATAATTTGATAAAAATTCAGGGAAGGGCCTTTCTCCAATAAAGCAAATTCCTGTACTATCTTTTTTATTAAAAGTTACTAAGCCTCTATCTTCAGCAATTTTTCTTACATCTTTTTTTAATAGCTTTCCCAAAGGAAATAAGCAATGTTCTAATACTTCTTTTTTGATATCTCCAAGAAAATAAGTTTGATCTTTGTTATCGTCGATTGCCTTAATTAAATTGAATTCTCCAAGGGCATTTTTTTCTAAATCACAATAATGACCTGTTGCAATAAAATCAAAATTATTCTGCTTCGCATAATTAAAAAATTCTTTGAATTTTATAAAAGAATTACAAAAAATATCTGGGTTCGGAGTTCTTCCTTTTTCAAGGCCTTCGATGAAATGTGAAAAAACATTTTCTCGATATTCCTTTGAAAAATTCAAGTCAATTAAGTCTATATCTAGAATATTACAAACTGAGGCAGCATCTAAAAAATCTTCCTTAACACTACAATAAGGTGTGCCGTCATCGTCTTCCCAGTTTTTCATAAACGCTCCGGTCACCGAATAGCCTTGATCTTTAAGCAAAGCTGCTGCAACAGAAGAATCTACTCCTCCAGAAATTCCAACTAAAACTTTTTTTCCTTGCTCCATTTATACCTAGCTCTTAAGTTAATCTGGTTAAAATGATACAATAAGATTTTCCCAAATTTTTAAAAATAAATATGAAATATAAAAATATAATCACCCCAAAAACTGGAGAAAAAATATCTTTTGATAAAAATGGAAAGATGATTGTCCCAGATCACGTAGTAGTTCCTTTTATTGAAGGGGATGGAATTGGTACTGATATAACACCAGCAACAATAAAAGTTGTTGATCATGCTGTGAAAACTGCTTACGGTGAAAATAAAAAAATTGAATGGATGGAAGTTTATTGCGGTGAAAAATCTGTGAAAACTTATGGCGAAGACACTTGGATGCCCGACGAAACAATAGACGCAATAAAAGAATATTCAATTGGAATAAAGGGTCCTTTGACAACGCCTATTGGTGGAGGTATCAGATCTCTTAATGTGGCCTTAAGACAAAAATTAGATTTATTTCTTTGCCAAAGGCCAATTACTTATTTTGAAGGTGTTCCTTCACCCGTGAGATACCCTCAAAATACAGACATGATTGTTTTTAGAGAAAATTCAGAAGACATCTACACTGGGATTGAATTTGAAGCAAACTCTAAAGAAGCAAAGAAAATAATTGATTTTCTTTCAAACGAAATGGGAGTTGAAAATATTAGATTTGAAGACAATTGTGGTATTGGAGTAAAAAATATATCTCGAGAAGGGACTGAAAGACTTGTTCGTAAAGCAATTGATTATGCAATTGAACATGACAGAGCGTCAGTGAGTATTGTGCATAAAGGCAATATTATGAAGTTTACTGAGGGCGCTTTTAAGAAATGGGCATATGAATTAGCTGAGAAAGAATATGGAGCTACTTCTTTGGATGGCGGAGAGTGGATGTCATTTGTAAATCCGAATACAAAAAAACAAATTATTTTGAAAGACATTATTACCGATAACTTTCTTCAACAAATTTTAATTAGACCTTTAGACTATGATGTTATTGCAACGATGAATTTAAACGGAGACTTTATTTCAGACGCTTTGGCAGCAAAAGTTGGGGGCTTAGGTTTGGCTCCAGGGGCAAATATAGGTGACCGTGTAGCTTTATTCGAAGCTACCCACGGAACGGCTCCTAAATACGCAGGACAAGACAAAGTTAATCCCTCTTCATTAATTTTATCAGCCGAGATGATGATGCGATATTTGGGTTGGAAAGAAGCCGCTGATAATATTTTAAAAGGCGTAAGATGGGCAATAAAGAATAAGTTAGTAACTTATGATTTAGAAAGATTGATGAAAGATGCAACTTTATTAAAATGTTCAGAGTTTGCTGATGAAATAAATCACGGCATGACAACAGAATATTTTAAATACATGGAATCTTAGAATGACTTTTTTCGTATCCAACTCAAATGAAAATGATTTTGAGGGAGGATCGTCTCTCGCCACTCAAACAGTAGATCCGATATTAAAAAAACCAACATTGTATAGAGTTATTTTACTCAACGATGATTACACGCCTATGGAATTTGTTGTTTATGTTCTTCAAAATTTTTTTGGATTCGATAAAGAAAAAGCTACTCAAGTCATGTTGGCCGTACACACTAAGGGAAAAGGAGTTTGCGGAGTTTTTACTAGGGAAGTAGCAGAGACTAAATCAATGCAAATTAACAATTTTTCTCAGCAAAATGAACATCCCTTGATAAGTGAAATAGAACCTGTAGAAGAGGAAGATTAATGTTGGAAAAAAATTTAGAAACTTGTTTGAATAATTCTTTTAAAAAAGCTCATGCTGAAAAACATGAGTTTGTGACGACTGAACACTTATTGTTATCTCTTTTAGATAACGAAGATGCTTTAAACGTTTTAGCCTCATGCAATGTTGATGTGGAAGTTTTAAGAAAAGAACTTTCCGACTTTATAGAAAATAATTCTCCAAAAACAGATACAGAGTCTAAAGAAATTCAACCGACTTTAAGCTATCAGAGAGTTATTCAAAGAGCTGTTTTTCACGTGCAATCGACAGGAGCGAATGAGGTATCAGGAGCTAATGTTCTAGTCGCATTGTTTAGTGAAAAAGAAAGTCATAGCGTTTTTCTATTGAAAAAACAGGGCATGACTAGATTAGATGCAGTTTCTTATTTAAGTCACGGAGAAACTAGCAAAATAAATGAGGACAATTCTGAAATTAAAGATGAGGAATTTACTCAAAATCAAGAAGAATCAAATATTTTAAAATTTGCTCTCAATTTAAATGAGGAAGCAAAAGAGGGTAGAATCGACCCGATCATAGGTAGGGAAGATGAGTTGGTTAGAATTTCCCAGATTTTAGCGAGAAGAAGTAAAAATAACCCAATTTTAGTTGGAGAATCTGGGGTTGGGAAAACTGCTTTAATTGAAGGACTTGCAAAGAATATTGTTGAGAATAAAGTCCCTGAAACTCTTAAAAATTCTCAAATTTTTTCATTGGATATGGGTTCTTTGTTGGCGGGAACAAAATACCGTGGTGATTTTGAAAAAAGATTAAAAACCATATTAGAAGAACTTTCCAAAATAGATAACTCTATTTTGTTTATTGACGAGATACATACGATCATAGGCGCTGGAGCTACCTCCGGTGGGGTGATGGACGCTTCAAACTTATTGAAACCAGTTTTAGGTAAAAACAATGTCAAGTTTATTGGATCGACCACCTTTAAAGAATATCGAACAGTCTTCGAGAAGGACAGAGCTTTATCCCGAAGGTTTCAAAAGGTTGATTTAGACGAACCTTCGGTTGCAGAGACTATTAAAATATTAGAAGGGTTGAAAAATAAATTTGAAGAGCACCATCAATTAAAATATTCATCTGGTTCCATTAAGGCTGCTGCTGAATTATCAGCAAAGCATATTCGTGACAAATTTTTACCAGACAAAGCCATTGATGTTATTGATGAGGCTGGCGCAAGGATTCGTTTATCCTCTTCAAAAAGGAAGACAGTATCCGAGCAAGATATACAAAAAATCATTTCTCAAATAGCGAAAATTCCTGAAAAAAGTATATCGGTAAAAGATAGAGTTTCCTTAGGAAAATTAGAAGAAGATTTGAAAAGAGTTATTTTTGGACAAGACAACGCAATTGAAAAACTTGCAAGCGCAATAGTGCTATCAAGAGCTGGACTTGGTAACGAAGAAAAACCTATGGGCTCTTTTTTATTTTCTGGTCCAACCGGAGTTGGTAAAACTGAGGTATCAAGACAACTTGCTTCCTTATTAGGTGTGGAGTTAATTCGTTTTGATATGTCTGAGTATATGGAAAGGCACACAGTGTCTAGACTCATAGGCGCACCTCCAGGGTATGTCGGTTATGATGAAGGAGGATTGTTAACAGAAGCTATTACAAAAAATCCGCATTCAGTTATTTTGCTTGATGAAATAGAAAAAGCTCATCCCGAAGTATTTAATATTTTGCTTCAAGTTATGGATCATGGAACATTGACAGATAATAACGGTAGAAAAGCAAGCTTCAGAAACTGTGTAATCATCATGACGACAAATTCTGGAGCACAAGAAATGGCTCGTGAATCAATGGGTTTCCAAAAACAGGACAATTCTACAGATGGAACTGAAGTGATTAAAAAAACTTTCAGTCCAGAATTTAGAAATCGTTTAGATGCCATTGTTCCATTTGACCCTTTAAGCAAGGAAGTCATTCATACTGTACTTGATAAGTTTTTGACTGAACTTCAAGCTCAGCTTGATGAGAAAAAAGTTACTTTGGAAGTGGAAAAGGATGCAAGAGAATGGTTAGCCGAAAATGGCTACGATGCAAAACTTGGCGCTCGACCGATGCAAAGGTTAATACAAGATAAAATTAAAAAAAATCTTGCCGAATCAATATTATTTGGTGATTTATCTAGCTCGGGGGGAGTGGTGACTGTTAAAGTGAAGAACAACGATATTGTTGTGGCTTTTTCAGAGCACGAAAGTAGGAAAGTTGAAGAGAAATCAAAGAAATAATTTATTTGGCTCTAAAAGTTATTCTTCCTTTGGTTAAATCGTAAGGAGTCATTTCTACTTTTACTTTATCTCCAGTAAGAATTCGAATGTAATTTTTTCTCATTTTTCCAGAAATATGGGCAGTAATTACATGGTCGTTTTCTAATTTCACTTTAAAGGTTGTGTTAGGCATGGTGTCGATTACCTCACCTTCCATTTCAATCAAATCTTCTTTAGCCATATAAATAATTAATGTTAATGTAGCTTATTATGACAGATAGAAACGAGGATAAGAAATTTAACCTGAAGGGATTAATGATCATGTTGATCTCAGTGACTGTATTTTTAGGTGTCATTAGTTACTTAATAGACTATTTTTTTTAATGCTTTTAACTTTAGTAAGGCATGCAAAATCTTCTTGGTCCGACCCATCATTAAGTGATTTTGATAGACCTTTAAATGAGAGAGGCAATAGAGACGCACCGAAAATGGCGCGGTGGTTTTTCGAGAATATTCAGGAGACACCCATTCTTTTTACTAGTCCAGCCAACCGAGCTTTATCAACTGCAAAATATTTTGCAAAAGAATTTAGTCCGACCAAATTAAACATAGTTGATGATTTGTATCATGCAAATTTACAAGATTACGAAAGTTTAATTCTAGAAAATAAACATGAAAAACATATTGTTATCTTTGGACACAATCCAACAATTTCTGACGTTGCAGAAGAGATGCTTAAATTCAAAACTATATATTTAAAGACTTGTTCTATTTGCCAAATAGATTTAATTGAACCTAATACTTTAATAGGAGAGTTAAATTTTCTTACAAGTCCGAAAGATTTAGCTTAGGTTTTAAATCTTATAAAAAATAAAAAAACAAATCGGTTTTTTTAAACAACTGAAATTTATTTCTTGTAAAATTAGATTGTGAGCAAAGATAAAATTTTATTAGTCGAAGACGAACCTGATTTACTTCAAACTCTTGCATTTAATTTTGAAAATGAAGGTTATGAAGTTGCAAAAGCACTTGATGGTAAAGAGGCAATAAAGTTTCTTGAGGATGATGATTCCATATCTCTAGTTATTCTTGATTTAATGTTGCCAGATATGAGCGGTTTAGATATTTGTAGACGCATTAGAGCTGCAGATAACCTGAAAGACATCTTAGTTATTATGGTGACTGCTAAAGGTGAGGAAGTAGATAGAGTGGTGGGTTTTGAAGTAGGAGCTGACGATTATGTCGTGAAACCTTATAGCGTCAGAGAGTTGTTACTGCGCGTTGGCGGTATGCTGAAGAGATCATCGAAAGAGAACCAATCAAATGATAAAGATTTGGTTGAGTTTGAAGATCTTAAAATAGATAACAATAAGCATAAAGTCTATTTATCCGATGAGAAAATATCTTTAACCTCAAAAGAGTTCAAATTACTCAAACATCTTTTATTGAAAGCTGACAAAGTTCAATCAAGAGATAATCTTCTTGAAAAGGTTTGGGGTTATAACAACGATGTCACCACTAGAACTGTAGATACCCATATCAAAAGATTGAGATCAAAAATTGGAAAATATGGAGATAAAATAGAAACAATTAGAGGAGAAGGCTATCTCTTTAATAAATCAGAATAAATGAAATTTTCGGTAAAGTTGAGATTATTTCTGTTGGTATTATTGGTTGTATCTTCAGTAAGTTTGGTTGGATCTATATTTTATAGAGAGGATATCTCTCTGAATGAAAACTTGATCGTAGGTATCGGTTTATTATTAGTAATTTCATTTGTTGCAACCTTTTTTATCTATCAATATTTTAAAAGATTAGTAAATTCAGCAGCCCAGTTGATTGCCAAAAAAATTGAAGATGATCCAGAGGTGGCTTCGGAAGAAATATTTGATGAGCTTCTAAAGGAATCGAGTCAGGTTGAAAACGACCTAGTCTATTTCACTAAACAAACTGAACAATTTAGCTCCGTGTTATCAAAAATGGGACAGGGGGTTATTTTAATTGATAAAAAATATCGAGTTTTGTATTTAAATAAAACTATCAATTCAGAATTTTTCCCTGATTTAAGTATCGGCGATAAACTTTTTGAAAAAATTAGCTACCCTCAATTTAAAAAATTTATCGAAAAAGCTTGGAATAAGAAAGACCTAGTTAGAGAGATTTCAGGTCCAATATCGATTAAGACCGTTTATCTTGTGAGTGCTAAAAAAGATGCCTATAGAGATGAAATGTTGGTTGTTTTTAGTGACATATCTAAATCTAAAAATTTTGAAAAAATGAGGGAAGATTTTATTGGCAATGTCTCTCATGAATTAAGGACACCAATTAGTGTTATTCAAGCCAATGCTGAAACTTTAATTGAAAATAAATTAATCAAAGATAATGAAAACGCCAAATTATTTACGGAAGCAATATTTTCTCAATCACAACGAATGACAGCCATAGTTAATGATTTGCTTAAAATTTCAAGCATGGAAGCAGGCGAATATCCGATTTCAATTGAGTCCATAGATTCATTTTCAATTGCTGAAAATTTAATTGATGAATTTAAACCTAGTTCAGATAAGAAAAAATTAGTTGTTCAAAATAATTTGAATAAACAAACTAGAGTAATGGCCGATGGAGCTGCTTTAAAAATTATTCTGACAAATTTCATAAGTAATGCCATCAAGCACTCACCAAAAAAAGCCTCCATAAAAATAGAAGAATCTTTCTCTTCTAAAGGTTATTTAAGACTATCCGTAACAGATGAAGGTAAAGGCGTGCCAAAAAAATATAAAGAAAGAGTTTTTGAAAGATTTTATAGAATAGACAAAGGTCGATCGACGGAAAAAGGCGGCACAGGTTTAGGTCTTTCAATAAGCAAAAATTTAGCTTTGATGATGGGCTACTCGGTGGGAGTTGAGTCGAATAAGCCTAAGGGTGCAACTTTCTTTATCGATATAAAGATCGATGATGAAAAATCATTTCAAGCTGCCTGAATATTTTTATTTTCCTGCAATTCTTTTTCCATTACTCCATCAACAATATTCCAAGAACTATCAAATAGGTAAGAGCTAGGAAAAAATTCTATGATCTGAATAAAAATATCAATAGCGTATTCAAGAATATCGGCTCTATCCTCGGGTAGAGAATAAAACGATACTTTTTCATCAAAATTCTTGTTCTCTAGCTCCTTTTTTAAAGCCCTCAATTCATCTATAGAAGATTTCCTATCCTGTTTATTGACAATCTCATTGATAAGTCTGGCATTTCCTCCAACACCAACTATATTTTTTATATTTTTAGATGGAATTTTAGTAAGCCATTCTTTTAAATTATTCCAATGCTTAGGCGAGTCTTTTTTTTCTAAAATTCTTACCGCTCCAAGAGGAAAAGATTTGGCAAGATTTTTACCATTTCCTTGATAAAAAATTTCGGTACTGCCACCGCCGATATCTACAACTACCGTTTCTTCTTTTTTAAAACTTTTGTAATTAAAAAAATTTAACAGCTGCGCCTCTTCGTTTCCGGATAATATTTTAATTTCTATATCAGTTTTTTTTGTTATTTTTTTACAAATTTTATGTCCATTAGAAACCGTTCTCATAGCGGAGGTAGCTACTCCAGATATTATTTTTATATCTTTTTTATCAGCTTTGTCTTTGAGTTTAATTATGCTTTCTAATAATTTCTGCTCAGTTTCGGAAGAAATTTTCTTGAATTTGAAGGCGTCGGTGCCTAGCCTAACTGAGATTCTTTTAAAAGTATCCAATTCAGCAAAAACTTTTCTTTTTTTTGTTGATATTCGATACTGTCTATATTTAATCGCGTTTGAACCAATATCAATACAAGCTAGGCGCTGATTTTTATTCTTCATCTGCCAAAACTTTTAAAACCTTGTATTGCTGATAACTCAAGTTATTAAAAGGGACTTTATTTATAGTTAAAGAGTAATCGTTAATATTCTCTGTCCAAATTTTTGGTTTTGGCAGGTCTTTATTAGGATAATCAAAGGTTCCCAAAATGTAACGTAAAGCATGAAGCACCGCTATCTTTTTATCATTAGCATTTAAAACTATCCAAGGCGCTTCAGGATGGGAGGTATTCTTAAACATTTGCTCTTTGTAAAGAGTAAAAATATCCCATCTGTCTAAACCTTTTAAGTCGTTTTCGCTTATTTTCCAATACACCAATGGACTATTCTTACGTTTCTCTATTCTCATCTTCTGAGTTCCTTTTTCTATGGATAAATAAAACTTAAGTATTTTTGTGTCATTTTCCATAAATCTTTCTTCCCAAGGGATAACTTTTTTCATAAAAGATTTGTACTGTCGTTCTGTGCAATAGCCCATAGTTGCTTCTACTAAAGCCCTGGTATACCAAGATCTGTCAAAAAAAACTAACTCACCAGTCTCTGGCATTTGTTTTTCATATCTTTGAAACCAATTTTTAGATTCATTTTCAGTAGGAATGCCTAGTTTAACAAGCCGGCAATGTTTGGGTATTAGATACTTAGACAAAACGGAAATACTCCCAGTCTTTCCAGCTGTGTCTCTTCCTTCAAAGACAACTGCTATCTTCTTTTTCTCTTGTATGATCCAATCCTGGAGTTTGACAAGTTCAATTAAAAGCTTTCTTTTCTCTTTTTCATAAAGCTTTGAGTCAATTCTTCTATAGTTTGGTATATCAAATTCAATCATACTTTTTTGGCGAAAATCTATTCTAGCTAAGTTTTTATGGAAGATTAAATTATTTATTGTAAACAATTTTATTTTCTCTTCTCACAAATTAATAAGCTATTCTTAATGTTTATGGCCAAATAAATATGGCTGCTAATGACCGTAATGGCAATGGTGATTATTTTATCAATGCACCTAGATAAGGAGTAAAAGGAATTTTGGGTTTTGACGGATTGACTGAAATTTACTAAGTTCAATAAGAATTAAATTCTACCGATGGTTCTGCATGAGATGAAGTTAAAAATTCCAACGGTGTTGTAACGGACTAAGTTTGAAAAGATCTTATATATATAAAAGGGCTAAAACTTTGCCCTTTTATAACTTACTCATATCTATTAATTAAATGCCAAGAATTTATTTCGTTTAATATCGTTACAATGATTAGAAAAAAGATCTGCGAGATCATTTTGCTTTTCCTCTATTAGATAGTTAACTTGCAAATCACAAGTCAAAGAACTGTCTATTAATCCAATATTTGAATGTTGAAGATAATCGCTATATAGACCAAAAATCACAACATCATGATACGTTTTCGATAAATCATTTTCTACAAATATTCTACCCATGTCAGCAGATATATAGCAGCCTACTGATTGTTTTGGACAAAAGTCTTTAACTAGATTTAAATCGTATTCAATCTCTATATATTTTGAGTCTAAATTTAAATGTTTTTTAGCACTTTCGAAAATTACTTTATTAGCCATGACAGTTGTACTAGCTAAAATGATTGATAAAAAAATAATACTTTTAAAGTATTTCATAACAATTCTCCTTCTTTTAAATGTAACATAAATGAAACATATTTATCATAAATGTAACATTTATGTAACATTTATGTCCAATTAGATCTTTTTAGTAAAAGTTTTTAACCGTAACTAAATGTCTCATATTTCAAAACAAAAATTTTTTTTAAATAATTTTTTTTAGACTTTTTTTTCCAATAATTTTCAAAATCTTTAAAAAGACGCAACGGATTCGTAATATTTCTGTAACTATCCCTTTGTAAAATTTATTTTTTATTAGTTAAAGAGGAAATCTTATGAACCCAAAATCAATCAAATACCTATTGTCAGTTCTTTCAATCTTCGTTGTAGTCTCTTGTGGTGGTTCCGGTGATACCAATGTTGCTTCGCCTGGTGAACTAGCACAACTAACAGCCCCAAGTGGTACTGATAATTTTGCAGCCACTACTAGCACTTTATTAACAGGAACGTGTCCTTCTTCTCCGTTTATTTCTGATGCTGCAACTCTTGGTGGAAACACATTATGTGCAATTACGGGACCAATTACTTCAGACCTTACTTTGACAACTGATGTAATGTATCGTTTATCTGGCTTAGTTGATGTTGGAAAAGATATGGGCGGAAACGGTCAAAAAACTGGAGGAGTTTCTGCAACATTAACGATTCCAGCTGGTGTAACGCTTGCTCAAAAATCACCTGATGATTATCTTGTTGTTCAAAGAGGTTCAAAAATTATTGCTAATGGAACAAGATCTAAACCTATCAGATTTACTGCAGCTTCTGCTGTTGATGGATCTTTAACTAATCCGGATAGTGCAACTGGTCTTTGGGGAGGAATAGTAATTTTAGGAAAAGCACCAATTAACAAGTGTGCTGCTGCTGATTTAAACACTGTTGATTGTGAAAGAGTGGTTGAGGGTTCGACTACTGCTATCATGGGTGGAGTTACTCCAACTGATAACTCTGGTGTCTTAAAGTTTGTAAGAGTTGAATATGCAGGTAAAGAAATATTCCCAGGCAACGAATTAAATGGTATTACCTTTGGTGGTGTTGGTTCTGGTACCGAAGTAGACTACGTTCAAGTTCATAACAACCAAGATGATTGCGTAGAGTTTTTTGGTGGAACTGTAAATGTCAAACATTTAGTTTGCACGAATGCGGGTGATGATAATCTTGATATCGATTGGGGTTATCAAGGAAAAATGCAATTTGTTGTTGTTAAACAAAATGTTGGTGCTGGTGATCACATTGTCGAATCAGACAACACAAACTCTAATGCAGCAGTAGGTTATCTAACAGAGCCTAGATCACAACCAATGGTTGCCAATTTTACCTTTATTGGAGGAGGAG
>ENA-OSEY01000151-OSEY01000151.1-marine-metagenome-genome-assembly--contig:-NODE-151-length-51004-cov-5.312487_pt1 | contig 51004 bp, 45 predicted proteins | sample MGYA00248465_ERZ534230 | MGnify/ENA primary metagenome ERZ534230 (study PRJEB26409, sample SAMN06344110) | marine metagenome | isolation source: Sea water from surface | place: Atlantic Ocean:Southern... | reverse complement strand
TCCTCAAACACGATGGCCCGTCGTAACGCAGCATAGGCCTCGTCGTACATTGCCTGACGATACAGGATCTCGCCGCGCACCATCTCTGATCCGATAGCCAGTAGATCCACCACTTTGTTGTTATGCAATGTACGGCTTTCTGGCACGCGTTCGATCGCGGCGTGATAAAGTGCCTCCTCTTCCAGTGCAGCGTCCAACTCACCCAGGGCGGCGTGTCCAATAGCGCGAGCATAATGCACATGCGCCGCCTTCGTGCAGTAAAGTTCTGGATCATCAGGCAGCTCCAGCTGGGTCGCTTCTCGCCAGCGGCCGAAGCGCACCAGGACATGTGGCCCAAAACTCAAGTAGCTTTCGAAATAATCCGCCATAGGTGGACTTTCCATGCGCAACATCTCTTCCGGAGTAGTCTCGGCCATCCCCTGCACAGCACGCATAGCAGGCTCGAACTGGCCCAGAAACATCGCGCCGTAGATCACGAAATGGTAATTGTGCTGGCGGTAGCCAGTATAAATGTTAAACGCACCCCGCTCCTTGTAGAACTTGAGGTCGGCCTCAATCGCCGCCTCATTCCAGTCCACCACGTTCTGGTAATGCCCGCACAGAATATCTATGTGCGTCGGCATGTGGATCAGGTGCCCGGCATCGGGCACCAGTCGGCGCAACGCATCGCCGGCCTTTAGCGCCTTTTCCGGAAAGGGCGACATTTCCATCAGATGAACGTAGAGATGCAGCAGGCCAGGATGATGCATAGCTGACGGATCGCCCTCCAGCGCCTCCTCCAGAACTGCTTGCGCTTCGACCGTCCGCGCGCCCACCGCCGGCTGTCCACTAGGCAAATCCCACATTTTCCAAGGCGTCAGGTTCAAAAGCGACTCAGCAAAAACTGTGCGCACCTCATGGCTTTCGGGATGGACGGCAAACACATCTCGCATTGCGTCAGTAAAATCGGCATTCCACGCTTTCATCACTTCGGGATCCAGAGGCTCAGGCTGAGGGTAGCGCGCGGGCAGCGCGTTGATCAGTGCGGCCTCCCATCTCGTCACACCATCGATCATATCAAGCGCCTTGCGCGCATGAGCATACCCGGCCCGCGCGGCCGCTGCACGGCCGGCGTAGTCGAACAGATCCCATGGCATGTTGTAATTCGGCCCCGACGCATATCCTGCCCCCCAATAGGCCATAGCACATTTCGGATCAGCACCTATGGCGCGTTCGAAACACATGACGGCCTCTTCGTGGTTATAGCCGTAGGTCCATAAAATCCCCCGGTCGAACCATTTCTGCGCCTCGGTCGACTGTGTTGTAACGGGAAAGCTGTACCCGCCTAGATCGAAATAAGTATCCATGGCATCTTTTACACTAAATTGCTCTCTAATCCATTAATCTATCAATAAGTGTGATCGTTTTGATGGCGAGATGGACGCCAATTTCTGCTGTGCGTCGATTAAATCCATCACGCATTTCCCTGGTAAAACTTATATTGTCGCTGAATACGGAAACATATTCATGCAATGAGGTATCTCGACGATCGACCCATGTATTGCCTTTTTGACCAGTAGAAATGTCAGAAAAAAGGTCATTCAATTCAGGATCGATTTCAATGTTTTGCAGGTCCATAAATGACAGCAGATTAGAAATGGTTTCTTCTAAACCCGTCATGAGTTTGAACTTATCTTCTATTCCCTGAAAGGTCTGCAGTAGTTTGCCGACCCTTTCATTCATAATCGACTGAGATAGGCAGATGACGTCAAAGTAATTTTCATCCTCCAAACCCTTTTGAATTCTGACAAACGCAGATTTGTATAACTCATAGGTCAATCGACCCTGTTCATTCGTTGCACGTTTATCCATTAAATCATCAATGGATTTGATTTCATGATCTTCAAGCATCACTATAGGTTTTCTCAGAAAATCTACTGAGTAACTTCTATACCTGAGCATTTAAATACTCATCCTTCTAATAAAACAGTAATTTATATCATTTTGTCTAACTGAGTGTCTATGAATTATATTTGTGTTGAGCCATATTTGAATTTTTTGTGCAAGTAATCTTTGTTTACCCAATCAGGCACAGCTGTCTTCTTCAATAAACTGCGTTACTGGAGCTTCCGTTTCAGCCTTCAAAGTTCCAGCGGTTTCATATTTAAGCTATAATAAATTATTAGAAATTTTAATTTGAGGCTACACTATGAATTTACCAATAAAATTTTCAATAAATGGTCCAGTAGATTGGTTGAGCGAAAAAGATAAGCTTTTAGATACAGCAAACTTAATTTCAGGAAGACCCCTTGGGTTGGATCATGCATACTATGAGAAAAACAAACCATTTTTAAAAGCTGGAATTTGGAGATCCTCACCATATACCGAGTACTTTGAAGATTACCAGTATGATGAGTTTATGTATTTACTGGAAGGTTCTGTAACTGTGGAGTCTGAACACTCTCAAGAAACTTTCTGCAAAGGAGATGCTTTTTTATTGCCAAAGGGCTTCAAAGGGTATTGGAAGCAAGAGGAACCAGTGGTAAAATATTATGTACTTGTGGGTTAATAAGAATCTTTTGAGGAAAATCTTTTAACAGCATAAAGAGCTACTGTTGGAACAATTTGACTATATAGTGATAGGTGCCGGCTCCGCTGGTTGCGTCATAGCAAATCGCCTGGGTGAAGACCCAACAAAAAAAATTCTTGTACTTGAGGCTGGAGGAAGTGATCGATCATTAACCATAAGCATGCCTGCAGCTTTGTCGGTACCGATGAATTCGAAAAGGTTCAATTGGGGCCTAAAAACGGAACCTGAACCGGGATTAGATAATAGAATCATGAATCTTCCTCGTGGAAAGGGTCTTGGAGGTTCATCGTCAATTAATGGAATGTGTTATGTTCGTGGGAATCCAATGGATTACGAGCTTTGGAGCGCAAAAGGCGCTTTGGGCTGGCATTGGGCGAATGTATTACCTTATTTTAAAAAGCTGGAAAAAGTTTCAGAAAACAGTGATCTCAGAGGTAATGAGGGTCCAATAACTGTAACAAAGGGGAATTCTAGAAATATCCTTAATCTTAAGTTTTTGGAAGCAGGCGCGCAGGCTGGTTACCCACTGAGTGAAAATATGAACGGCATTCAACATGAGGGCATGAGCCCCATGGAAATGTTTGTGAAAAAAGGCACCAGGGCTAGTGCAGCAAAAAGCTATCTTTACCCCGCTTTAAAGAGGGGCAATGTAAAAGTTGAAACATACGCAGTTGTCGAGAAGATTCTTTTTGAAGGTAAAAAAGCAAAAGCAGTTTTATATTCCAAATATGGAAAGACATTTAAAATTTTTGCCGGGAAAGGTATTATACTTAGTGCCGGGTCAATTATGTCGCCAAAAATATTAAAACTGTCTGGCGTAGGGCCTAAAGCGGAATTAAGTGCTCATGGTATCGAGATTATCAAAAGTTTTGATGAAGTGGGTGCTAATTTAATGGATCATCTCGAGCTATATATACAATATCAATGTCGAAAGCCGATAACTTTGTATAAATACTTAAATCCTTTTTCTAAGTTGTTGATTGGAATTCAATGGATGCTATTTAAGAAGGGTTTGGGTGCCACCAATCACTTTGAAAGCGGAGGGCACATAAGAAGTCGTGCTGGTGTCCTGTACCCTGATATACAGTTTCATTTTTTACCCGTGGCAATCTCGTATGATGGGAAGAAAGATGCTGGTACTCACGGCTTTCAAGTGCATGTCGGAACAAAAAGAGCAAAAAGTAGAGGTTGGGTAAGATTGAAATCTAATAATCCATTAGATCCACCGAAAGTCCGCTTTAATTACATGACAGATCCACAGGACTGGATTGATATGAGAGCTTGCATCACTTTAACACGAGAAATTTTTTCTCAAAACTCATTTTCTGATATTATAGGGAATGAAATTGCACCTGGGGAAAACTGTAAAACATCTGATCAAATGGATCAGTTTATAAAGGAAAAAGTGGAAAGTGCCTATCATCCCTGTGGAACTCTTCGTATGGGAACCGATAGAAAAGCTGTAGTTGATCCACGAACAATGAAATTAAAGGGCTTTGATGGATTATTTGTGGTGGATAGTTCAGTAATGCCCCAGGCCACGGCTGGCGACCTCAATACTCCTACATTGATGATTGCAGAGAGGGCAGCCGACTTAATCAAGGGTGAGGTACTGTCAGAAGATGTTCTTGCTCCTATAATGGGAGATTTTAATTGGCGTGAACGTCAAAGGTCCTCACATATTGGACATGATTTTTCAGCAGATCGAAAAAATTTAAAAAAATTATTGTTGGAAACCAATGGGTTATAATATTAGAAGCAAAAGATGAAAGTTATTGTCTCCAAAGATCATCAGGGCCATACCGGAGCAAAAGAGATGAGGTATGACCAGATGATACCTATGTCCGAAAGTCCTGATCGAGTTGATATAATTTTAGGAGCTTTAAACGAAAGCGGATTTTTTAACCTCCAAAAACCAGTGGTTTTTGGTCTAGATGAGGTGCTACGTATTCATGATCCAGACTTTGTAAAATTTTTGAAAGATTGTTATACATTGTGGGAAAGGCAATTTGGACCAAATGGCTTTGCAACGGCTTATACTTTTGGCATGAGGGGAATGGACCAGAAACCCAATTCTTCAGTGCATTCGATGCTAAGTTGTTATACTTTTGACGTTTGTGTACCGTTCGTAGACGGTACCTGGAAAGCCATCAATTCTTCTAAAGACGTAGCTTTAACTGGAGCTAAATTAATAATTGGCGGAGAGCGATCCATTTTTTCTTTGTGTAGACCACCAGGTCATCACGCATCAAAAGATTTAGCAGGAGGCTATTGCTATTTGAACAATGCAGCCATAGCAGCTCAATATTATCTTGATCACGGAGCCAATAAGGTTGCTATTTTGGATATTGACTATCACCATGGAAATGGTTCACAAAATATCTTTTATGAAAGAGCTGATGTGCTATTTACTTCACTTCACTGCAGACCTGAAGATGAATATCCGTTTTTGTTGGGATATCAGAATGAGACTGGTCTGGGAGCAGGTGAAAACTTTAACTTCAATTTTCCTATGCCACTCGGTACGGCGTATGCTGTTTGGGAACAATCTCTGATCTGCGCCATTACAAAGATAAAAAAATATGCGCCAGAGGTTATTGTTGTATCTTTGGGTGTCGATACATTTATAGATGACCCCGTAGGAGGATTTAAACTCTTAAGTGAAGATTTCTTAGATATAGGAAAAAAAATATCTCAGCTTCGAAGGCCAACCCACTTCATTATGGAAGGTGGTTATGCTAAAGCAGAATTGGGTATCAATGTATCAAACGTGATTTCTGGTTTCGTTGAATAAAGCAGGCTAAATGAGAAGTAGTTGGGAATATTACGTAAAGGACCTTATTGTTAATCCAACTTTGTTTGAAAACGGATTTCCAAATGAGGTAGAGGCTAAAGACTTAAAGAATTTGGGTGAAAAGGGATGGGAGCTTGTTCAAATTATAACTTACAAGGTGAGTGACTCTGAAATTGCTGTTCGATACTATTACAAAAGAAAAAAAGTATATGACGCCTGATATCAAAGAAAAATTATACAAAATAATCTAATATTTTTGTAAGTTTTTTGTACATAATCATTCCATAATCGTTAAGTAGGTTAAAGATATTTTACTTACGTCCAATCACACACTGGTCACACACACTTTGACAATTGCACATGATAAAGCGTTTTCAAAATCCACCATAATTAGGTGTAATTGGCGTTTTTTTGATCTATTTCTTTGAAATTCTTGGTAGCGGAGGAGGGACTTGAACCCCCGACACGCGGATTATGATTCCGCTGCTCTAACCACCTGAGCTACTCCGCCATTAACGCGCTTGAAGTAAGAGTTTTGAGTGAATACGTCAAGCGTATATTCAATGTTTTAAATTTTTTAGCTTATTCAGCTGTTAACCATTTGGCAGAGCATTTCAAACATTATCGAAGCACCCAAGAATGCAGTATTACCAGTCGCATCGAAAGGTGGGCTAACTTCGACCATATCAGCACCAACAATATTAAGACCTTTCAATTCTCTAACTACCTGCAAGGCTTGAAAACTATTAGGCCCACCAACTTCAGGTGTACCGGTACCAGGTGCAAAAGTAGGATCAACAAAGTCTATATCGTACGAAACATAGGTTTCCTGATCACCAATAATCTCTCTTACCTCTTCCATAAGGTCTGAAATATCTCTTTTAAAAAATTCCTCGATACGAATAATACGGATACCCACTGACATTGCAAAATCTACATCCTCACTATCATATTGAGTGCCGCGTATTCCAATTTGAACAACACGCTTAGGATCAAGCAAGTTTTCTTCTACAGCACGTCTAAAGGGTGTTCCGTGGGTATATTTCGTGCCATTAAAATAGCTATCAAATAGATCTGTATGACTGTCGAAGTGAACCATTCCAATGGGGCCCTGTTTCGCTACCGCTCGCAATACAGGTAAAGATACGAGATGATCACCGCCTACTGTAAGTGGTTTTATACCAGCAGCCATGACTGTTTTATAAAACTCAGTAATACGGTCCATTGAGTCATGGATATCAGCAGGATTAGGCCCAACATCCCCTAAATCAGCAATATTTTTTAACTCGAATGGGCGTGTTCCAAAAACTGGATGCTGTGCTCTAATCATAGTCGACGCATCTCTTACTTGTCTTGGCCCATGCCGTGGACCTGGCCTATTGGTCGTCCCACTGTCCCATGGAACTCCTATTAAACCAATATCAACATCACCAAAACGCGGATGGTCGGCTGTTACATTTGGTAACCTCATAAACGTTGGCACTCCCGCAAACCTTGGCAGATCAAATCCGGATACGGGTTTAAAAAATGAATCTGGCACTGGATGCTCCTTTATCTGGTTACTTAGTTACTAAATTAAACACTACATTTTTTTTATAGTTTTACAAAAAATATAAACAGTGTTGATAGGAATTTTTATTTAAGAAATTTTCGTTTATAATTTGATAGAAAGTAGCTCATCAAGTGCCAATAAAATTGCTCGAGGCCCCTGAGTAATCCCACCTTTTGGCCCTAGTACACCCGCATTCTGTTGCCAAGAGTATATATCAAAGTGGATATATTTTTCTGGCTTTTCTACAAATCGCCGGAGAAAAAGTGCTGCAGTTATTGATCCGGCAAATCCTCCTGATGGGGCATTATCTAAATCGGCAATTTGAGGTTCAATGAGCTTATCATACGGGTCCCAAAAGGGCATGCGCCAAACTGGGTCCATTGCCTCCACAGAAGCTTTAGATATCGCACTAGCATGACTATCAAGACCTGCATAAAAAGGTGCAAGGTCGGCACCCAATGCAACTCTTGCGGCACCAGTTAAAGTTGCCATTGATATTATTAGATCAGGATTATCTTCCGAGGCATAACATAGAGCATCAGCTAAAACTAATCTGCCCTCTGCATCCGTGTTATTAATTTCAACACTCAGTCCTTTTCTTGAATTGAGTATATCACCAGGCCGAAATGCCGCCCCTGCTATGGAATTTTCTACCGCTGGAATTAAAACTCTCAGCTTTAGATCTAACCCCAGTCCCATAATTGCTCGTGCCAACCCCAATACGTTGGCAGCACCACCCATGTCCTTTTTCATCAGACCCATAGAGTTTCCTGGCTTAATGTTCAGGCCGCCTGTGTCAAAGCACACTCCTTTACCAACCAAGGTAAGTTTTGGGCCACTACTTCCTATTTTCAAATCTATAAGTCTTGGTGTGTTTTCTGATGCAGCACCCACGGCATGTATCATTGGGAAATTCTTCTCAAGCAATTTATCGCCTGACACGACTTCAATTTTTGCATTGAACTCCTGGGCCAATTCTTTTGCAGATCTTTCCAGTTCTGAAGGCCCTAAATCATTGGCCGGCGTATTTATTAGATCGCGGGCTAAAAACTCTCCTGCCAAAACCGCTTCTATCCAATCGGTGTCTAAGTTGATTGGCTGTACAAGTTCTGCGATACCACCTTTTGAATTACGCTTATATTTTTTAAATTCATACTGAGACATAAGCCAACCTAAAACTTCGAGTTTTGGGTTAGCTAGTGGAATATCGCCTATAATCTTATAACAACCTGAAGGGAGTTTTTTTGCAGCGGCAGCAAGAAAAAATCTTCCAGATTTTCTGTCATCGCTCGAACCACAACCTAATAGTGCGATAGGCCGTTTATGCCCTAATGGACAAATCAATGCTTGACCCAATTTACCTGAAAAGAAATGAAGACTACACCAATCTCTCACTTCATCCCCCAACTCTAGCATTAGGTTTTCAAAAGTCTCAGAGGTACAAATATGTGAGTCTATTGCAATATCAGAATTCTCTGCAAATCTGGAAATCATATTTAACACCTCTAAATACTTGACCCAAGTTTGCCAAAACATGGACGTATATTTAAGATTTTTACCCTTTTTTCAGACAGCGTTGAGCAAGAACTTCCGCTATTTGAACGGCATTAAGAGCGGCACCCTTTCTAAGGTTGTCCGATACACACCATAAATTTAGCCCATTTTCAATTGTGCTGTCCTGACGTATTCTGCTTATAAATGTAGCGAAATCCCCGACGCACTCCACGGGCGTGGTGTAACCACCATTCTCACGCTTGTCGACAACCATTATACCCGGTGCTTCGCGAAGAATATTTCGAGCCTCGTCTTCGTCTAAGAACTCCTCGAACTCTATATTCACCGCCTCACTATGGCCGACAAATACAGGAACGCGTACACACGTCGCCGATACTTTGATTTTTGGATCGATAATTTTTTTGGTCTCTGCAACCATCTTCCACTCTTCGCGGGTTGTACCATCTTCCATGAAGCTATCTATATGTGGAATTACATTAAAAGCGATTTGTTTTGTGAAAGCTTCTGGGGAAACATCTTTTACAGGATTATATATGGCCTTTGTTTGCTCCCAAAGTTCATCCATTCCACCTTTCCCAGCCCCAGAAACAGATTGATATGTACTAACGACAACTCTTTTAATACCAGCTCTATCATGCAAAGGTTTTAAAGCCACAACCATTTGAGCAGTGGAACAGTTTGGGTTAGCAATTATATTTCTCTTGGCATATTGATGAATAGCATCACTATTCACCTCCGGAACAATAAGTGGAACCTCAGGATCGTAGCGATACAGAGAACTGTTATCTATCACAACACAACCAGTTGATGCTGCTCTAGGGGCATGCTTTTTGGTTCCATCTGATCCAATTGCAAATAACGCAATGTCCCAACCTGAGAAGTCGAACGTTTCTAAATCTTTCGTGATGAGAGTTTTATCACCAAAACTTACTTCTGTACCTAAGGATCGGCGGCTTGCTAGAACAGCTATTTCGTCCACCTCAAATTGACGTTCATGAAGAATACTCAACATTTCTCGTCCAACATTACCAGTGGCACCAACCACAACAATTTTGTAACCCATAACTTACCTCCTTGAGGTAAAACAAATATTCAAATCTTATTTTTTCAGCCCTTTTGCTGAATTTTTTATTGACGCATACTGGCCAGAAACTCGATATCTCCATAGATATTCTGGCAGGACAGTTTCCATAGCAGTCGGCTTAATATCTAGGTCTCCTAAATTCTTTGCATTTGCAGACACGACATTATCATTTTTGAGATTTTTCACTTGATCCTGGGTTAAAATATTATTCGGGAAGAGACCCAAAGAGACAGCTTTAATGAGGTCAAGAGTTTGTCCCATAATTTCAGCGGCAAAAAATGGTACATTCAACATTAGACGCCTTCGCTGGATCACACCCAGCATTCGTTTCATTAATTCAGAAAAAGTCTCGACGTTTGGACCGCCTAACTCATAAACACCGCAGACAGAGCTATCTAGAAGTGCCTTTTCAACAGCAACTGCTACATCCCCAACATAAACTGGTTGGAATTTAGTATTAGCACCCACCAATGGTAAAAATGGAGATAAAGTTGCCATTTGCGCAAACCGATTAAAAAATTGATCTTCTGCCCCGAATATAATTGAAGGTCTCAAAATTGTAGCTTCCGGAAAATACTTTAATACCGAGGCCTCTCCCAAAGCTTTCGTTCTGGCATAATTACTTGATGAGTCTTCATTAGCTCCAATTGCCGAAATCTGAACAAAGTTCATGACACCCTGCTCTGATGAAACTCTAGCAACTCGCGCTGAACCAAAGGCCTGAACTTCTTGAAATTTATTTTTACCAACTTCCGATAATATTCCAACGCAGTTTACAACTGCATCCGCTCCAGCAGCAGCTGCTAAAACTGAGGCATCATCTCGAATATTACAAAGTACTGGCTCGACTTGTCCAACGGCACCATATTGCCGCACAAACAATGCCTCGTTCGGTCGCCTAACCGCAACTCTTACGCGCCAACCTTTTTTAGCCATACGTTCCGCTACGTAACGACCAACAAAACCAGATCCACCAAAAATGGTAACCAGTTTCGACATTTATCTCTCCATAATAAAGTTCGGGATTTGCATACAACTTGTGGTTCGTTGATACAAGCAGTCTAATAGCAAATTTAATCTTTGAAATGCTTAAACTAAGGTTAGTGACAGGCTTTCCCCAAGGCTTTTAGCCTCCAGTAATTATAAGGAAGAGGTGTAACAAATCCTGCTGCAAGCATAAACGGTATTACCCACCAAGTAAGAATAGCTCCACCCGTTAAGATCACGTCTGTAATATTCATGGCAGCCTCCATGGCTATCATTGAAATGAGCGACATTCCAATTGCAGTCTTAAATGCGTTACTTAGTTCCATTTGCTTCCATAAAATAAATGTTTCCAATATTATTGAAGTGATCAAACCATTTATTATTGCAAGGGTCATTATTGCCATTACTGGCCATTCAATTCCTGAAAATTGAAAAAATGCAATTGTCCCAAAATCACCAATAGAGCAGCCTATCAAGCACCACATCGTATTGTAAGATGCTCGGCGCCAAGTATGCTTACATCGCCAATTTAGAGTTTTTATACTGCTTATTTCAACCAATTTACCCTCCGATTTTTCTGTGGTAAAGCCTCCAGTAAGGGTAAAGTAAAGGGGAAAGTATGAATATTGGAGAAGCTGCAAAAAAATCTGGCCTTACTGTAAAAACAGTTAGGTATTATGATGAAATAAATTTGATTAAACCTATAAAAAATAAAGTGACGAACTACCGACAGTACACTGAGGCCGAATTAGCTAAATTACAGTTTATTGGGAAGGCAAGGCGTTTTAATTTTAGTATAAAAGAATGCAAAGAATTACTTTCATTATACGAGAATCAAAATCGTAGTAGCAAAGAAGTAAGAGATATTACTCTTACAAAAATTAGTGAGATCGACAATAAATTGAAAGAGCTAAAAAATTTACGGGAACAACTTTCACATCTCGTTACCTGCTGTAAGGGTAATGAAAGACCCGAATGCCCAATAATAGACGAGCTATCAGCAAAAACTTAAGTAAGTATTTGTGTTATCTAGTTTCTTTGGGTAGGACCAAAAGCATCCACTCCCCACCCAAAGATCTGCACTTCATCCCAAGCTAGTTGCTTCCCTTGAAGTGGCTCTCCCTAAAGGTAGCCCTTTCAAGTAAAAGTCAAAAAATTTTGCAAATTTTTCATTTACAACACTTCTTCAAACAAAGACTGTACGTTCTTCTCATTTAGTTCCACAGGATTACCACCGCAACTTGGATCACTTAAAGCACCGCTTATAAGCTTATCTAAGTCTGGTTCATCAACACCCAGATTAGCTAGTTTTGAAGGAATATTTAATGAGGCGTTAAACTCATCAACAAAAGCTTTAAAACCTGAAAAACCATTCTTTATGCCCAAATACCCTGTAACAGAATTAAAGCGATCACAAATTTTTGGTTCATTAAGTTTTAAGACAGCGGGCATACATACTGCATTAGTCGTTCCATGATGAGTGTGATGCATAGCGCCTACGGGATGGCTTAGAGCATGAATGGCCCCAAGACCTTTCTGAAAAGCTGTGGCCCCCATTAATGCAGCTGACATCATATTGGCTCTGGCATCGATATCTTTACCGTCCAAATAAACTTTTCCCAGATTTTCGATTACTAGTCGCATTCCCTCTACGGCAATGCCTTGGCTCATGGGATGGTAATGTGGACTTGAAAATGCCTCCACACAGTGGGCAAAAGCATCTAAACCCGTACCGGCTGTAATTGATTTTGGCATTTCTACGGTCAACTCGGGATCACAAATTACAACTCTGGGCAAAATTTGAGGGTGAAAAATTATTTTTTTCTCTAGGGTAATAGAGTTAGTAAGAACACTCGCTCGCCCAACCTCTGATCCTGTTCCTGCAGTTGTGGGTATAGCTACGATTGGAAAAATCGCATCAGACTTTGCACGTGTCCACCAATCCGAAACATCTTCGAAATCCCAAACTGGACGGTCTTGACCAACCATAAAGGCGATTAATTTACCTAAATCTAACCCTGAGCCTCCTCCAAATGCTATTACTCCATCATGGCTTCCTTCTCTAAATGCAGTAATACCAGCAGTTAAATTTTTCTCGTTAGGATTTGGGTCAACATCTGAAAAAAAAGCTTCACCCAAACCAGCTTCTTTCATTAAATTAAGGGTTTTGGATGTTATTGGGAGACTACTTAAACCTTTATCAGTAACGAGAAGTGGGTTTTTAATATTAGCTTGATTACAAGCTTCCGAAATTTCCCGAATACGGCCAGCACCAAATTTTATTTGCGTGGGATATGACCAATTTCCAATAAGTGTCATTTTGTTACTTTCTTTAAATGGTAAGATTTTGGACGTGTAAGGTTGTGATACCCAATAATAGACAAACCACCCCCTCGTCCTGTATTTTTGCAACCAGTCCAACACAAAGCCGGATCGAGATAATCCGCTCGATTTAAAAAAACGGTTCCTGTCTCAATTTCATCTGCAATCTTTTCTGCGCGGGCAACATTTTCTGTCCATAGACTTGCGGTTAAACCAAATTCACTATCGTTCATAAGCGCAACAGCTTCTTCATCATTAGCTACAGGCATAATACAGACAACTGGACCAAATGTTTCATCTTTCATAATTCGCATATTGTGATCAACGTCAGTTAAAATTTGCGGTGTTACGTATGTACCACCATCATCACTTTCAAAAGCTTTAATATGAGTTGTCGCGCCTTTTTCTACGGCTTCAGCGATCTGTAATCTTACCTCATCAGAAAACCGTTTATTAGCCATAGGACCAAGAGTAGTATCAGGCTCAAGCGGATTACCCAATGTATAATTTTCTATAATTTTTATAGCTTTTTGTAGGAATTCTTCATAGAGACTTTTGATTACATAAATACGTTCTATACCGCAACAGCATTGTCCAGAGTTAAACATTGCGCCGTCTATTAATGTTTCTACTGCAGCATCTAAATCGGCATCTTCCATTACATATCCAGGATCTTTACCCCCAAGCTCTGTTCCAACAGGTGTAAAGGTTCCTGCAGCCGCTCTTTCCATCTCAATACCGCCATTCAAGGAACCAGTAAAATTTATGAAATCAAATTCATTTTCCTCAATTAGCTGTGAAGTGGTATCATGGTCCAAGAACAGGTTAACGAAAACGTCTTGTGGAACGCCTGCAGAACGAAAAGCCTCAACGAGGCGCTCACCTACTAGAAGCGTTTGGGAGGCATGCTTCAAAGCCACAACATTGCCGGCTATCAGCGCCGGCGCAATCGTATTTATGGCAGTCATGTAAGGATAGTTCCACGGCGCAATTACAAAAACTATCCCGTGCGGTACTCTCTTTATATAACGTTTAAAGCTTGAATCATCACTGATCTCAATATCTTTCAGAGCGTCCGCCGCTATGTCGCTCATATATTGCGCGCGTTCCTGAAAACCACCAAACTCACCACCGTACCTTACAGGTCTTCCCATCATTTTAGCCAGTTCAGGGACTATTTGATCATTCATTTTTCCAATGGCTTCCACACCCGCCATAACCAAAGATATTCGTTCAGACAAAGGCCGAGCTGACCAAGCACTCTGGGCTGCCCGAAGTCGTTGAATCTCATCTTTTGCATCTTTTAATGAAAGGGTATTTCTCGTCGCAAATACTTTACCATCAATTGGTGAAATGCATGTTATTTCATTCATGATATTACGCTCTCTCAAAGCCTCTTGCTATTTCCCAATCTGTCACCACTCTGTCAAATTCTTCCAACTCAACTTCAGCTGCTCTACAGTAGTGTTTAACGACATCTTCTCCAAATGCTGACTTAAGCATTCCTGACGCTGACAGCGCATCCTTTGCTTCTCGCAAACTTGCCGGTATCATTTTGGTATCTCCTTGATAAACATCGCCTTTAGCCGGTTCATCTAGTACCAATTTATTTTCTATTCCTGCTATCCCAGCTGCGATTTGCGCTGCAATTGCCAAATAGGGATTCATATCTGAACCACCTATTCTGCACTCTACCCTGACGTTCTTGCTTCCGGCTCCACATAATCGAAAACCAGCAGTACGGTTATCTACCGACCAAATAATACGAGTCGGCGCGAATGTCCCTTTAGCAAAACGCTTATAGCTATTGACGTATGGAGCGAGAAAAAATGTAATATCTGAAGTATAACTCAACAGCCCCGCCATGTAATGTTTCATTACTTTGCTCATACCGAGTTTATCAGCAGGATCATAAAAAGCATTCTCTCCATTTTTCCAAAGTGACTGATGAACATGTGAAGAAGAACCCACCTTGTCATGATGCCACTTTGGTAGAAAAGTAACAGCATGCCCTTTGGACCAAGAAATTTCTTTTACAGCATGTTTGGCAATTGTATGATGCTCAGCGGTATTAAGTGCATTGTCATATTTTATATTTAATTCTTCTTGTCCCGTTTCGGCTTCCCCTTTCGAGTTTTCAACTGGAATGCCAGCGCTCCACAAATAATTTCGTAGAGGGCGCATTATATGCTCTTCTTTTGTAGTTTGAAGAATATGATAGTCTTCATTATAGGAACTGATTGGTCTCAGCTCTCTGAAGCCATTTTCTTGTATTTCTTTGAAACTTTTTTCGAACAGAAAGAACTCTAATTCTGTGGCCATTATAGGATCAAAACCCATCTCTTGAAGTCGTTTAATTTGCTTTTTGAGAATAGCCCTAGGTGAATGGGTTACTTCTTCGTGGGTATGATGATCAAGGACATCACAGATGACCATAGCAGTCCCATCGAGCCAAGGGGTTTTGCGCAAGGTAGTAAGATCAGGCTTCATGGTGTAGTCACCGTAACCGTCTTCCCAACTTGTAGCCTCGTAACCGTCTGGTGTTCCCATCTCTAAATCTGTAGCTAATAAATAATCACAACAATGTGTCTCTTTATGACCTTCTGAAATAAAATGTTTAGCGTGGAATCTCTTTCCCATGAGCCTTCCTTGCATATCAACCATACAGACAAGCACCGTATCAATACTGCCGTCATTAACCGCAAGTTCCAGATCTTTAAATGTTAAATTCCCAGTCATTAATAGCCTCACTTACATCACAATACACGAGCAGTGTTCAAATTAGCCGCTAGCTCTCCAAGCTTGAGTACGCGTCAGAATACCCTTTGATATTATAAGATGAACGATACGTGCAAAAATGTTTGTATAAAAAATCATCATACCCATTGCAGCGGCGGGAGCAATATCACCTGCATCATCCATATTAAGAACGGCAATGGAAGCGAGTGACGTTTTAGTAGAATAAAGAAAGACAACAGCGGAAACCGTCGTCATTGCATTAACAAACAAGTAGATTGCAATGTCCAGTATTGCTGGCAAACAGACTGGCACCGTCACTCTGGAAAAGAGCTTAAAAGTTGGCTGCTTTAATGATGCCGAGACCGACTCAAATTCTTTATCCATCTGCTTCAGAGCTGTAACAGCCGTCAGATGAGAAACGGTATAAAAGTGTGTAACGGTACAGATTACAAGAATTGCCATAGTTCCATAAACTATATGCAAGGGGTTCTCTGGATTATTAAAAAAGAAAATGTACGCAAGACCTAGTACCATGCCCGGTATCGCCATTGGCAACATTGCAAACATCTGAAATATTGCCCTGCCAGTTTTGAATCCATTTGATTTTTCTACTAAGTAAGCTCCAAAAAATATGACGCAGGTACCAATTAGAGCAGTAAGTAACGCCATCTTAATTGAGTTGTAATAAGCACCCCAACCACCACCATCCATTTTATCGAACTGATAATTATTCAAACTTAGACTAAGATCATATGGCCAGAATTTTATTAGGGCTGCAAACTGACAAATACCAAGCATACCAATTATAAATAACCCAACAAGTCCACAATAAATAGTAAACGCTGAATCGACTCTAGGGTTCGGTTTGGGGTGGAAGGGAACTGATCTAGCAGTAAGTAAAGCCACTTGCTTACTTTGAACAATACGATCTATTGCAAAAGCTAAAATCGCTGGAATTATCAAAACTACTGATACGACAGCCCCCATCTCAAAGTTTTGCTGTCCTATAACTTGTTTATAGATGTCCACTGCCAGAACATTAAATTGACCGCCTATCACCTTTGGTAAGCCAAAGTCTGTAATTACAAGATTAAAAACAACAAAAGCTGCTGAAATTATTCCATATCGTGCACCAGGAATTGTAACAGTCCAAAAAGTTTTCCAAGACGTCGCCTTCAAAGAAATAGCGGCTTCGTACAAACGGGCATCAGATATTGCTAGGGCAGTAGATATGATTAAAAAAGCATGGGGAAACGTAAAAAATACTGATCCTATAATAATACCAATAGGACCATAAATACTTGCTCCAAAAAGTAAGCCTTTAATTACACCTTGTGCACCAAAAAGATAGACAAGCGCTATGCCTGGAAGAAGCGATGGAACCAATATTGGAGCCATAGCAATAAGTCTGAAAAAGCCTTTAAAACGCATACAACTTCTATTGAGTGCGTATGCAAACCAGAATGCTAAGATTACGGTGATGATTGTACTAATTACGGAAATAAATATCGAATTCTGGATTGATTTAAACAAAGCTGGCGTGGAAAAATAATTTATAAAGTTCGACAAGCCAGTTGATCGTACAGGCCGCAATTGTACCCGACGAAACGTATTACTATCCAATTCTTGCCAATCGGTTCCAGTTACCAATGTCGAACCTACCAGAAACCTTCCCTGATTATCCACGTTCCTAATACGATACATAACTGGACTACGAAAACTGAAGTCAGGAAAAAACATTGTAACGCCAAGTCGACCACCAGAACCCGTGCTCAATTCATCATTCGATATAGCTTTTAACTCGCCATTTAAACTCTCAAGGCTTGCGATCGTTGGAGGAAATTGCCCAGTATCATCACTGACTTGAACTTCAAATTTCGACAAATCGTATTGGAAAGTCGAAAAAGATTTCGAAAACATCGAATAAAGAGGGAACACCAAGCTAATCACGAGGTAGAGAGCAATAACGATCATGCCCCCACGCATTATTATATCGTCACGGCTAAGCTTAGCTTTCACTACCCCTTTAGGCTTGATTAATACATTTTCTATATTTGTAGAATTCATAATCAGGCCGCTTGATTATCAAAAGCCAAAATGCTTTCTGAAGGCAGTTCAATCCATAAATTCTGGTTTGGCTCTAAAGACAATCTCCTCACCGCATTTACAGAAAAATCTGCAGTAACCAATGCTTGAGAAAATTCATCACTCTTTAACTTGCAGCGCCAGAAAGAACCAAGAAATTCCATTTCTACAAGTTTGGTAGAGAAAACATTATTTCTTGAGTTAGATAGACCTTTTTTTGTTGGAAGCTTAGCACCTAGAGGAATAATATCCTCTGGCCTAATGGTAAGTGAAACTTCGCGGCCCTCATCAAACTGATGCGCTGCTGTATTTAATTCTGTATTCCCAATTTTAATTGAACTTTTACCAGTTATAATGCCCCTAAATTGCGTCATTTCTCCAATGAAATCTGCAACAAACAAAGTTTCCGGTTTGCAATAGACTTCATTTGGAGTGCCAATTTGCTCCACTTTTCCTTCATTCATAACAACAATACGATCAGCCATAGATAGAGCTTCCTCCTGATCGTGAGTAACCATAATAGTTGTAACGCCCAGTTTCTGCTGAAGAGTTTTTATCTCATGTCTCAAATAAACGCGTACTTTCGCATCCAACGCGGACAGTGGTTCATCAAGTAACAACAGACCCGGGCCAGAAGCTATTGCTCTTGCCAAAGCGATCCGTTGCTGTTGACCACCAGAAAGTTGAGCTGGATATTTAGGACCTTGGTCAGGTAGCCCAATTAGCTGCAATAACTCCGCAACCCTTTGTTCAATTTCATTTTTAGTTCGACCTGTATTTTCAAGCCCAAATGCTATATTTTTCTCAATCGTTAGATTGGGAAATAACGCGTATGACTGGAAAACAATCCCATAATCTCGCTCCGACGCTGGTAAATTAGAAATATCTTTTCCAGCTTGCACCAGTCTGCCTCTAGTCTGAAGATCTAGACCCGCTATCGCACGCAGAAGGGTTGTTTTCCCACATCCAGATGGCCCAAGGAAACAAACAAACTCACCTTCTTGAATGTCTAAAGAAACATCCTCAAGAGCTATAAAGCTTCCAAACGATTTCCATAGATTTTTGATAGAAAGATACGAGGATTGCGGTTCTTTGATGCCGTCCAAGGTTTGTTCCTTAAGTTTGTAATATTTTTTGTACCCAAATCTTGAGTAGAATTAAAACCAGGCAGCAAACTATTGCTGCCTGGATCTATATTTATTTAGGATCAGATTTACCGTCGTAGCGTGACTGCCACTCTTTCAAAATACGGGCTCTATTGTTTGCCGCAAACTCAAAATCATTTGGAATCATAGCCTCAATTAAACCTTCTGGAAAATGCTCAACAGGTTTTGCAACTCCCGGATATGCAACAACTGCATAACCTTCATTGTACATTTCATTGGCTTCTTTGGTGACTGAAAAATCTACAAGCTTCTGTGCTGCTTCCAGTTTGGATGTTCCAGCGACAATAGCTGTGGCTTCCATATCCCAACCAACTCCCTCGGATGGAACAATAATATCTAATGGAGCACCAGCTGCCTTTGACTTAGCGCCACGGAAAGCAAATGAGATTCCAATTGGAATTTCCCCAGCGGCAGCAAGCTTACATGGCTTTGAACCTGAGTGTGTATAGCGTGCTATATTTTCGTGAAGGGCGTCCATGTATTCCCATCCACCTTCTTCACCAAACAATTGAAGCCAACTAGAGACGTCAAGAAATCCTGTGCCTGATGAGTTAGGATTTGGCATAATCAAATGCCCGGCGTACTGAGAATCCGTTAAATCTTTCCAAGAGGTAGGTGGCGTTAGCCCAGCTTTTCCAGCCTCGACGGTATTGTAGCACACTGCAGCAACCCATGCATCCATTCCAACCCAAGCAGGCGGATTATCGCCATCAACAAATTTACTATCCAACTTTTCTACACCAGCTGGAGCGTATGGCTCCAACATGCCTTCGGATTTGAGCAGAAGGAGCGATGTACCTGCGAGACCCCAGACAACATCCGCTTGTGGATTGTTTTTTTCAGCCAATAGCTTTGCCGTAATAATCCCTGTAGAATCTCTAACCCAGTTAATTTTAATATCTGGATGACTTTCGTTAAATTTAGCAGCGTATCTAGTAAGGTCTTCAGCCTCTACGGCCGTATAAACAGTGAGCTCTGTATCCGCAAATACGGATGTGGCTAGCAATGATCCAACCGCTAACGATTTAAAAAATCCAAAGTTAAATTTCATTTTGTACCCCCAATGTGGTTTAGTAGTTTAGTCTTCAAAATGCGTAATATTTTCAAGATTAGATGATGATCGCATGATTCTGTAACAAAAAAAAAAATTATTTCATTTTTCTTGATTTTGATGATCTAGCCATCGCACAATTTTTTAGAAATTCACCATCAAATGGATCAACCGTACCAAACCTATCGGGTCTAAATGACGAACTGTAAATATCAGATTTACCATCTACAACAAGGTCTGACATAACAGCACCAATACCACCGGACAAACTAACACCCGAACCACAGTCTCCAGCTGCCACATAAAGCCCATCAATTTCTTCAATAGGGCCTAAAATAATTTCTCCATCGGGTGTGTACGAGGAAAGACCACTTATATAACTAGAAAAATTAGCTGTTTCTATTTTTGGAAAAAAACGAGATAGGTCAGAATAAGAGTCCAGTAATATGTTCCAGTGGTCTTCCCCAAGTGTTGGTGAGAAATATTGTAAATCCTCCGGAAGATTTCTTGCATCAAATACCGCGCATTCACTTTCCTGAACGCCAAGCAATAAGCCTCCTAATTCTGGTCGTATATATGCAGAGACATCAGGCATTATTGTAATTGATCCCTCACTACCATAATCAAAATCGGGCGCAGTTAACCAATAATGGCTACGAACCGGAGCCGCGGCAATTGGCACATCGATCTTTGACGCAAATAAAGAGGTCCAAACGCCTCCCGCAATTATCAAATTAGAGCAGCAAAATTTACCATTTGTAGTATTAATTCCCTGTATTTTATTACAGTCAACTACTACCTCTGTAGCACCTAAGTTAGCACTAAATTGTGCACCATTATTCTTAGCGGCTTTGATGTAATGCCAGGTTAACTGGTAGCTATCGAGATAACCATCTGATGGGAAAAATGCAGCATGTTGAACTACTTCTTGATTCAACCATGGGGCCATCTGCTTTATGTCTTGATCATTCGGAACTGACACCTCTACATCAAAAATAGAAGCCGTTTCGATCATAGAGTTTAATTCATCAACTCGCGCTGTAGATGAAGCTAGACGCAAGCTCCCCGTCTGGTGATACTCCAAATTCTCTCCGGTTTCCTCTTCTAATATTGAAATTACTTCGACAGTTTTTTTCGCTAATGGGATGTTTGATTGCTTTGTAGATCCCTGAAGAACCAAACCAGCAGAGCGACTAGAAGCAGCACTTGCAAACTCGTTTCTCTCAATGACCAAAATAGAGTCATTTGATTTTTTAGATATATGGTAGGCAATCGATGCACCTAAGATACCGCCACCGACAATTATATGATCATAAAATATCATTTCTAAGAACTCATTTCTAACTCAATTTTAATGATCAAAAACAATTACGCCTCTCCCAGGCTTTCCTTCCAACATATCATTTATTGCTATATTTATTTCATTAAGCTGATAACGCCGATTTACCATTAAATCGATCGGTAATTCTCCCTTAAGGAATTTTTCACCGTAACTAGCAAAATCTCTATGAGTGCAGGCAGAACCATATATAGAACCAGATATTGTTTTTTCCGCCCTGGTTATGGCCGTTGTTTCCAAATTAATTGTAGCATCCTCACTGTCCAAACCGACAAAAGTTACAGTACCACCAGAACAACAGTAATTGATCGCAGCAGATTGTAATTCTCGTTTACCTACGGCTTCAAATACATGATCAGCACCCACATCAGTAAGCTCAATTAATTTTTTAGAGATATCATCGTCTTGGCTAGCAACAAGAAAATCTGTAGCACCAAGTTCTATCGCTAAGTTTCGAATACTCGTATTTCTATCAATACAGATAATTTGCGACGCGCCTTGTAATTTTGCCGCCATCACTACTGACAAACCGACGCCGCCGGCGCCTATAACAACTACAGTTTCTCCCTTTTGTACTTTTGCACGATTTAAAACAGCTCCAACACCAGTGGTTACTGCACAACCAAGAAGTGCAGCAATTTCGAAGGGAATAGACCTATTTATAGTAACACAACATTCCTCAGACACTACAACATTTTCGGACCAACATCCGAGCGAACCCAGCTGTCGAATAGGCCCTTGTTTATTAGAAAACCTGCATGAGCCATCAAGTAATGTTCCATTGCTCACGGGTGTTTGAAAAGCTTTGCACAAATGTGTCTTACCACGGATACACTGATAGCAATTTTCGCAGTAAGGAAGCCAGCTGAGAATGACATGATCACCAACGCTAACACGGCTTACCTGATCTCCAATAGCTTTAACAATACCCGCACCCTCATGACCCAGGACACAGGGCATTAACTGCTGAGCTTGACCACTAATCACATGCACATCAGAATGGCAAACACCAGCAGCTCCCATTTGAACAAGAACTTCTTTTGGTCCTGGAGCCCCTAAATTTAAATTCTCGATAACTAGATCTGAATTTGTTTCGTAGAGAATAGCTGCTGTGGTTTTTTTTATCATGGCATTCTGTGCTAAAATCACATTTTCATTCAGCATATAATAATTTTATTCTAACAGAAGAGATTTAACAGAAACTTGTTTGATTAATTTCATAGCTGACATCGCCTTTCGTGAAATAAAACTGGCTTTTTTGTTCAAATCATCCATGGTGAAAAAATGATTTGGTGGATGATAAAGTTAATCTTTCGTCCAGTTAGGTTAATCTTTCTTTTAACCTTTTTTTGGATTGCAATAAATATTCTAAAGGATGAGAATTCAAAAACACAGGATCCTGAAGAAATTGCTTGGTGTAAAGAATATAAACCAAACTTATCTTTCGAAGAATGTTCCAATGAATTTGGCTATTGAAACATATTTTATGGCGCTCTTATGAGTTCTGCAGACGTTCACGATATTGATCTCAAGGCCTTTAAGAATGATCCTTATCCGATCCTGAAATATTTTCGAAAAAATTCACCAATCGCTTATGTACCACAGCTTAACGCAACACTTTTCTCAAAACATCAAGATATTTTCATTTGCGAGAAAAATGTCGAGATATTTTCATCTGTGCAGCCAGATGGACTCATGACCAAGCAAATGGGCCAGAATATGATGCGCAAGGATGGAGATGCACATATCACGGAAAGAAAAGCAATCTTCCCTACTGTGTCTCCTAAAACAGTTAAAAATTTTTGGAAAAACCAGTTTGTCGAGAAAACAAATAAAATCATAAATAACTTTGGCAAAAAAAGGGAATTAGAACTTGTTTCTGAGTTCTCCACGCAAGTATCCGCGGAAGCATTGAAGCTTATTACCGGGTTAAGTGGGATGACGTGGATGGAGATGGATCGGGTAAGCCAAGGGATGATTGATGGTTGCTCCAATTATATTGGAGATCCAGCAGTAGCAAAAAATTGTGAAGACTGCACGCGATCAATTGACCTCCATATTGATGCACAGCTGAAGGATCCCAACTTACATGACAATCCATCCCTACTTTCCAGTCAACTCGATGCAGGCTTGTCCATGGAGACTATAAAAGCAAACATAAAACTAGCTATCTCAGGAGGTCAAAATGAACCGCGTGATGCTATTGCCGGCACTATTGGAACATTACTAAATAATGACTCACAATTAAAAATGATAAAGTCAGGGAGCAAGAGCTGGCTACAAGCATTCGAAGAATATGCAAGATGGATGTCGCCCATCGGTATGTCCCCAAGACGCATAGCTAAAGATTTCAACTACGGAGAAGTGCACTTCTATAAAAATGACATGATCTTTTTTATGTTCGGATCAGCAAATCGAGACGAAGAGATATTTCAAAATCCAGATCACTTTGACATCTCAAGAGATAATCGCTCGTCTATTTCATTCGGTGCTGGCCCTCATTTCTGTGCTGGAGCCTGGATATCTAAAACTCTCATAGCAGAGGTTGCACTTCCTTTATTTTTCTCAAATTTTCCCGTAGTTCAATTGAAAAAACCACTTGAATTTGAGGGTTGGGCCTTTAGGGGACCTAAAAAAGTAATTTTAGAGAATTGGGATAAATAACTTGATGAACATAAAATTATCAAACATGCTCCAAATAGAGAATATAATAGGTCCAGGAAAAACTTATGATTATTAAAAGGCGTTCATTTCTTAAGGCAGCTTCCTGTTTACCGTTATCACTAAGTATACCCAGCTTAGTTCACTCAGAAATTAACCTCGGGCGTACCAAGATCACAACAGTAAGCGATGGGAGTATTACGCTTCCAGCTAGTTTGACATTCGATACAATGCCCAAAAATGAACTTGATCTAATAATAAATGAATTTTCTCTTTCAAAAGATCAGTTAGTTAGAGAATGTAATGTCACCCTAGTAGAAACAGAGGACCGCAAAATACTTTTTGATGTTGGTGCCGGTCTGTATTTTTTGGACGGTATGGGTGTTATATTGGATAGTTTAGACGAGCAGGGGCTAGCGCCTGAAGATATTACCGATGTCATATTTACTCATGCGCATCCCGATCATATTTGGGGAGTTCTAGACGATTTTGATGATTTATTATTTCCTGAAGCCATGTATCATATTGGCAGGGTTGAATGGGACTATTGGTGGAACCCAGAAACAGTTAATGAAGTTGACGAAAGTAGAGTGCAGACTGCTGTTGGGGCTAAAACAAGGTTTGAAGCGTTACAAGATCAAATAGAATTTTTTGATGATGGAGACGAGCCGATACCAGGGGTACTAGCATTGATGACACCTGGGCATACACCAGGCCATATGAGCTTTGAAATAGCCAATGGATCACAATCTGCACTCATAGTCGGAGATGCTTTAAATAACCATCATGTTGCATTCAAAAGACCAAACTGGCTAAGTGGACTAGATCAAGATCCAGAAATGGCTGCTTTAACGAGACAGAAGCTACTGAACCGAAGCTCGAGTGAAGATATACTACTGATTGGTTTTCATTTGCCAGAAGGTGGTATAGGCCGTGTTTTTCAGTCTGGTAAAGAGTATTCATTTGCGAATATTTAGGTCCGCTTGACTCTTTAAAAACATAAATTTTTGAAAGTCGATTGATAAGTAATAGTTATCAACGTAACGGTTAGTTAATCACTAAAACTCTTGTATAAAAATAAAGGTTTAATTATGTCAGAGACTTCGGTTATTGATACCACTCAAATTGATCGGTTGGCAGAACTTTCTGTAAAGACAGGTTTAGCATTAAAACCAGGCCAGGATTTACTGATAACAGCACCTTTAGAAGCCTTACCCTTGGTAAGAAAAATAACTGACTACGCGTACAAAAGTGGGGCCGGAATTGTCACTCCAATATTTTCGGATCCAGAACTTGTATTATCACGATACAAAAATGCAAATGATGCATCTTTTGATAAAGCAGCTAATTGGCTCTATGACGGTATGGGGGCAGCTTTTGATAATGATACTGCAAGACTTGCAATTGTTGGCGATGATCCAATGTTACTTGCTGACGAAGACCCGCAAAAGGTAGGAAGAGTTAATAAAGCGAATTCTCAGGCATTAACACCCGCCAGAGAGAGAATTACGCGCTTCGACATCAATTGGAATATAGTAGCTTGGCCTGGGTTGGCTTGGGCAAAACGGATGTTTCCAGATTTACCAGAGAATGAGGCACAAGCGAAGCTTTCTGAGGCTATATTTTCCGCTTCACGTGTTAATGTTGAAGATCCGATTGAGGCATGGAACAAGCATAATAAAAACTTACGAGAACGCTCAAATTGGCTTAACCAGCAAAATTTTTCTTCTCTTCATTTTTCAGGACCAGGCACGGACCTCACTGTCGGATTGGCAGATGATCATGAGTGGATGGGCGGTGCATCTTTGGCAAAAAATGGTATCATGTGTAATCCAAATATACCTTCTGAGGAAGTCTTTACGACACCTCACTGCCTTAAAGTCGAAGGTACAGTCAGTTCCACAAAGCCTCTATCGCACCAAGGAACATTAATCGACAATATTCGTGTGAAATTTGAATCTGGAAGCATTACTGAAGCTCATGCATCTAAAGGTGAAGAAGTATTGTTGAAAGTATTAGACTCCGATAAAGGGGCACGACGTTTAGGAGAAGTTGCTTTGGTACCTCATAGTTCCCCAATTTCACAGAGCGGTCTACTATTTTATAATACATTATTTGATGAGAATGCTGCGAGCCATATTGCTTTGGGTCAATGTTACTCGAAATGTTTCAAAGACGGAGAAAACCTGAGTAAAGACGAGATAATCTCAAAAGGTGGAAATAGCAGTATGATACATATCGACTGGATGATTGGATCCGGCGAAATAAATGTAGATGGACTGACCGCCGATGAGACTGCAGTTCCAGTTTTTAGAAACGGTGAATGGGCTGGATAATTCAAATTCACAAATAATTACAAGGATACGCGGACAGTTAGACAAGGCTACAACTGCTCCTGGCATGGTAATGATATCACTGTCAGCTGTAGCACTCGGGGCAGCGTTTGGTGGCTATCTTCCTTTAATTTCCCTTTGGATGGAAACTTTCAATATATCTTTCCAAAAAATTGGTATTGTTTGCGGAGCTTCTGCTGTTGGCGTTGTATCCAGCGCCTATTATGCACCCAAACTGGCTGCAAGATACGGGTATATAGCGACCATTAATGTGGGTTTAGTAGTTGCCGCTATAATGACCGTTGCTTTCAGATTTACTGATAATTACGGTTTATGGCTTGCCTTGCGCTTTGTAAGTGGACTTGGCTTAGGTCTTCATTGGGTACTCACCGAAGCATGGCTTGCGAACATAGTAACCGAGAAATATCGTACCCGTGTCATGGCAATCTATGCTACGGCCATCTCAATAGGATTTGCTATTGGACCTATGGTAATCTGGTTATTTGGGGCGCTTTCGATAATTCCATTTATAATCATGGGTGCTCTACTAATTCTAGCTGCATTGCCAATATTAAGGCTAAAAGGACATGAACCAAAAGACTCGCAAACTCGGTCTGCATCTCCGCTTATATTGATAAAAAAAGCGCCAACCGTAGCGTCTGCTTGTATTGTAGTCGGCAGTGTGGATTTAGCCTTAATAAGTCTTCTTCCAGCAATGATAACTCGCACCCCAGAAGCTGCACCAATTTTAGCACTGATTATCGTCCCTGCTATGGCGATAGGTGCAACAATTCTTCAGTATCCAATTGCAATTATAGCCGATAAACACGGCCTTAGAAAAGTCGGCGTAATGACTGTTTGTGCTGGCCTGATATTTGCCAGCTTAATTCCATTTTTTTTAGGATCAGTGTTATTGACTCTTCTTTTTGGATTTCTCGCTGCCGGCCTGGTTTATGGTCTTTACTCGATTGGCCTTGCTATGCTGTCTAGGCGGTTTTCTGGAGCAGAAATTGTTGCTGCAAATGCTGGATTTGTAATACTTTTCGAACTTTCAAATTTAATGGGGCCTTGGGTTGCAGGGTTTTTGCTAGACATCAATATGCGATATGGCCTCCCAATTTTCACATGTGCTATAGGGATTTTTTATGTCAGTATTTCATGGATTAGACGACGTACGAATTCTAATTATTGAAGAAATATATTCATGATTTAAACACCCCATGTATCTGAAATGCGATAACCCCCTGGCCATGGATCTGCAGGATCAAGCATGTACTGATGAGTGCCGGTAATCCATGCACGTCCACTAATTTCGGGTAAAATGGCAGCGAAACTACCAACTTTTGTTTTTCCTAGAATTTGACCAGAAAACTGTGAGCCAATAATTGAGGTCGCAGTTAACGTCTCTCCAGCCTTCATTTTTCCACGTCTGTGTAATATTGCCATTTTGGCTGACAAGGCTGTACCTGTTGGTGATCTGTCAATTTTACCTGGTTTAACGGCTACAGCAGACTTGAAGTTCATACCATTACTATCTTTAAATAATGGACTACAAAAATGGCAGAAGGAGAAATGACCCCAATCAGAATAGGTGGGGTGATAGAAATTTAGTTGCTCGTTAGCAGCATTGGTAATCTTTTCTCCTAATTTCGCAAGATCTTTTGCTTCATCTGGAGATAGCTTAAAGCCCAATTTATCTGCATCCACTACCACAAACGAGTCTCCACCAAACGCAGTATCGACCTTCAACGCCCCATAACCCTCAATCTCAAGAGTTAAATCCAGATCATTTGCGAAGCTAGGTAAATTTTCCACATAGATCCTGTTTGCCTTTCCGTCAGAGCATTCAGCTTTTACTTTAACTAATCCTCCAGGCGCCTCGAGAATAAAAGTGGTGATAGGCTCAACCATTTTAATTAGTCCCACATCAAGTAAAACAGTTGCAACACAAATTGAATTGGAACCTGACATTGGAGGATTAAACTCAGGCTCCATTATAATAAAAGCGGCATCCGCCTTCGGGTTTTTTGGAGGCACAAGTAGATTTATATGTTTAAAAACACCACCACGAGGTTCGTTTAAAAGGAAATTACGCAATAAGCCATTACTCAACAGCCACTTACTTTGCTCCCAAACTGTTTCGCCGGGGGGCGGTAAAACACCACCAACAATAACATCGCCAACCTCTCCTTCCGCATGAGCTGAAATAACATGGATTGACTTAGTGGTTCGCATTAAAGAAGCTTAGGTACAGCTTTTAGATGTGTAAACTGCTTTTTGGGAAATATTGGAATGGAGAGACCTACTGGAGTTCAAATATCCAGGTTTTTGAAAGCTCAAGGCGTTCAATATGTATTTGGAATTCCTGGTGTACATAACCAAGAGCTTTATCGCGGGATCGAAGAAGCAGGGCTCATCCACATACTTGCGAGACATGAGCAAGGTGCGGGCTTTATGGCTGATGGCTATGCCAGGGCTAGTGGAAAACCAGGCATTGTCTATGTCATTACTGGGCCGGGTATTTGTAATGTTTTAACCGCACTAGGGCAGTCATACTCTGATAGTATACCAATCTTAGCCATTTCTTCCTGTTTAGATGAGACCGCCTACAGACGTGGACAGTTACACCAAATGCTGGATCAAGAGCGCGCGGCTGGTAGTGTTTGCGAGTGGTCCGAAACTGCTCAAAATTATAAAGCTGCGTATGGTTTATTAGACCGAGCCTTTACAGAATTTTCTGACAAAAGATGTAGGCCAAAACATATACAAGTCCCGATTAAGGTACTTGAGAGAAACGCTCCTGATTTTAAAATTTCTGCGAAACCTAGTGCTTCTCTTTCGTATAATGAAAATGAAATTATTAAGATTTCACAATTAATTAAAAACTCCAAAAAACCTATTTTTATAGTTGGTGGTGGCGCAAAGGATGCAGATGTATTTAAACTTATAGAAAAAACTGGTGCTGCATGCTTCACAAGCTTTACAGGTAGGGGGCTTATACCATCAAACTATCCATTATTGATGGGTTCATCGTTGGCCAGGCCCGACACTGTTGGTGTTCTGTCAAAATCAGATCTACTCGTAGTATTGGGGTCCGAATTAGCCGAAGTTGATATCTGGCGCTATAATCTCGGTCATAAATGTACATTGGTACGCGTTGATACAGATCCTGAAGTTCTTTCTGATCATCATAAAGCCGAATTTAAAGTAAATATGAAAGTGGCAGACTTTGTTGAAGCTTCACTTAAACATTTCAACGAGCAAGATAGCAAACCAACATGGGACGCAAAATTTATTTCTCAAAAACGTAAAGAATGGATTTCACAGGCTAAAAGAGAGTTTCCAGGAGTAGCAAACGTGATTAAGGCCGTGGAAGAAATAGTACCTCAGGAAACTGTAATATATTCGGATATGACGCAATTCGCATATTTAGCTAAAGAGATATGGGATATGGAAAAACCTAATCATTGGCATCATCCCTATGGCTTTGGGACTTTGGGTTATGCATTACCAGCAGCAATAGGCGGATGTATAGCGCGACCAAACATGCCAACGTTAGCTATAGCTGGTGATTATGGGTTCCAGTATACAATCCAAGAGTTAGGTACTGCCGTTGAACTGCAACTCAATTTACCAATCCTCATTTGGGATAATCATAAACTTAAAGCAATAGAGGATAGTATGATAGCAGCACAAATTTCTCCAAATTCTGTCCAAGCCTTAAACCCTGATTTTTGTAAATTAGCAGAATCTTACGGTGCAAGGTCAACAAAACCTTCTAACCTAAACGAATTACAAAACGATATAACTGAAGCCTTCGCCGCTAAAACACCGACCATTATTCATATAACGGATATGGTGTAGTTCAATAACACAAGCTGGAAATGAAAAAGACCCTCATGGGAGGGCCTTAATCAAAAAGAATGACCTAGGGGGAGGAGTTAGGTCAAATTCTTACAGCTCGAAAACGAAATTGGGAGGAACGTTTTTCAAACTATTAAAAACACTGTTATGTGTTCTAACGTTATATATGCTGCGCTGCGGCAGGTTTTACCAATGCTATTTTTGCATACCCGCTTTGCATTATTCTGCAATCACAAGATATCTAAATGATCCAAATAAATAAATTTATTTGAAAATTATCGACTTTGATGCTGGCGATATGTTGATTTCATCAATAATTGTACCCTGCCTGGTTTTGATAATGTCACAGACGATTTTAGCAATATCGTCTGTCTCAATTGCATTATTTTCGGCATCACCAGGCTTGAAATTCAAGCTATCAAAAAATGGACTTCTCACAAAACCTGGATTTATTAAGCAAACTCGAACACCAGTATTGCTGCATTCATCACGAAGTGCCTGAGTAAAACCTCTCAAACCAAACTTTGCAGCCGAATACAGAGTTGCCTTTTTCTTTCCAGCTAATGAAGCCTCTGACCCTATGACAATAATATCGCCATTACCTTTAGCCTTCATGTAACTTACTAAATGCCTACAAAGGATGATATGCGAAATTAAATTTAGATTTATGAATTTCGATATTTGCTTAGATGAAAAATTCTCCAAGGCTTGGAAGTCACCATGACCTGCATTACAAATTAAAACGTCAATATCTGAATGTTCAAGCAAGAGCTGAGGAATAACACTCTCAATTTTTTCAAAATCGGACAAATCAAGTGAAATAGGAAGATAACAAGCAAAATTTGGCTCAAACTTTTCGTGATCTCTGGCAATACCAATCACGTCAGCACCACTTTTTAGTAGTATTGAAGTAATTGCTTTTCCTATACCGCTAGAACTACCAGTGACAATCGCTTTTCTTTTTTCCAATGTCTAAAAGCTCCAATCTCACACCAAACAACGAAAAATTTTTTTCTTTGTAGTATATTTTTCTAATTCTGATTGTAAAAATAAAGACATTTCTTGCTCTATATCTGTTCCATATGAGACAATTCCACCCTTGGTCTCCATAGGAAACGAGAAAAGTTTATCGTCTGGATATAATGATGTAATTTTTTTATACATTTCTTTTGGAAATCGCAAAGGGCCATGACTGACAGAGTGAACTTTATCAATATTGATATCCGTAAAAATATCCTGAATTAGTTGTGAATATAGATTTTCCCAGCCAGAACAGTAGATAAGAGGATCAAACCGTAGACCAACTGGCCATCCATTTTTGGCCAGGGTCTTTAATGCATTAACTCTTCTCTCAATACTTGGAGCTTTATTATCCAAGACGCCAGCCAAATTACTTGGAGATAAACTATATGCTACTATACAATTAGAAATTGGACTTCTTTTTAATAAGGTTTCGGAGACGATACTCTTGGTCCTAAGTTCAAGTTCAACAGAACTAAAGTTGGTAAAAAATTCTAAAGCTTTTTCGGCAAAACCCGTAATTTTTTCGAATGCCAATGAATCACAATCATAACCAGAAAAAAAGGTCAGACTAGTATCTGTATTTTTATCGATTGTATCGGAAATTGCTTTGAAAAAGTCCTCATAATTAACAAAAAGTACGTAGTTCGCGGAGGAATACATGCCCTGTAGAAAACAGTATCGACAGTCGTAAATACAGTTATACATATGCGAAAAATAGTAATTTTTTTGTGCATCGAGCCCAAAACCCTGTGGCGCTGGCAAAACAAAGTTATCATGCTTTCTCGCTAAAATCAGAGCAGGGTTTTGTTTTTGAATACGAAAGTTCTGTTGCCTTTTGTTAAACATCTCTTGATATCTTTCAATCTCAAAGACATCTGCATGTTTTAAGCGCTTAATAACCTTTTGGGCAATTGGATGATCTAAGACTTCACGCTCTGCAAAAATACTATCAATCATCACAGCTTCCATTCTTTTATTGCTGAGACAAGCTCACTCTCGAGACTAGAAATTAACTTTGAGGCTGAATTTCCAGTGGCCAGAGTATTTTCTAATTTTCGGTTTGGAAAAGCCGACTTCCATTTTTTATATGTCTGGATAAATTTATTTCTATTACTCTTAGTGAAATGATATTTATCAAAATATTGAAAAACTTCTTCTGGTATCTTCAATCTTTTTTTCTCATCGCTCACTAATTTTTCTATAGTATGAATAATTTTTTGAAGCTTCTCTATATTTTGATGAATCAATTGCGTTATTGTTTTTTTAGAAATTGAACCGATAGGACTTTCTGGTGTATCGGATACTATTTTTAAAACGAATACTAATTCATTACAGGAAAACATTGGAGCGATTTCGCAAAAACCTGATGCCTCCATATCAAAGAGTACAGAATCTGAATATGCTGTTTCGGGCTGGGAAACAGTATAAAGGGTCTGATGTTGAACTATTTTTGATAAACGTAATCCTGGAAAGTAAGATCTTTTACTCCCTATGTCATGAACCTTTATCACTTGAAATAGCCGACCAACTGGTTCCAAATGAAAACCAGCAATTCCTAAATTGATCCACCCTACATATTTCTTAACATTTAATAACGTTTTTAAATAGGTGGTAGCAGCAGCTGCTTTAGTTTTACCAATTCCAGATATAACAAGTGCATGCCCGTTCTCTTGATTTACATACACTGGAAAGTCCAGTTCATTTGAAAATAGACGGAGGTCAAATAAATCAATTATTGGATTTGCTTCAGGCGCTAACGCTATAACCCAGCAGATTTTTAGCTCAATGTCTCGAATATCGGGCAGTTCAATCATTAAAACAGCGCCTTAATGAATCTTCCCAATATTGCTTCTTCTCAAGCAAAGTCTCTGCGTAGACCTTTTTTTTGCGCTTTTGAGATCCATTTATTAAAATTTCCATTTTTAATATGATTTCACGTATCGCCGCAATTCTATAATCCAATTTGAGATCAGGCTCGTTTAATATCTTTTCCAAAGCGTATATGCGAAATCTGTCCATTCCCCAATGCACACCTGAAAGTTGGTCACTGTGACCTCCCTTTTTGATGATTAATGGCTCATTAATGAAAATTACTTCCTCTTTTGAACTGTACCGCAACCAGAAGTCATAATCCTCACATGCTGGTAAGTCCTCATCAAAAAAACCAAAGTCTTCAAAAACAGACCTATGAAGCATTGTTGAACTTGGGGATATACAACATAATTTTAGACAGCTTTGGAACACATTACCCCCGCTCTTCTTATGTTTTTTGTGTTGGTTTACGCGAATTCCATTTCTTACCCAAATTTCGTCAGTATGACATAGTCGACGGTTTTGTATGTCATCTCTAAAAGCAATTACCTGCCGATCCAGCTTGCCTTTTAACCAACAATCATCAGAATCTAGGAGGGCAATATATTCACTTTTTGCCTCCTTTATACCTAAGTTTCTTGCAGAACTTACACCTTGGTTTTCTTGAAAAATATAGCGTAAAACAGTCTTAGGCGTACTTATAGAATTAAATCCTAAATCATTTAAAATATTATAAGTTGCATCTGTGGACCCATCATCAACTATAATTATCTCACGCGCAGGTAACGTTTGAGCCAGAACTGATTTAACACATTCTGAGATAAAGTCCGCTCTATTATATGTTGGGATAATTACTGAAACTTCCGTCATTATTTAACTATTTATTTTGTTCGAGCATAAGGCATTTTAGGATCAATCTACCGACAACAATCATCGAAATTTGATTAATATCGTTCTTTGGCGCGAGCTCTACAACGTTCAGGCCAATAATTTGTCCTTTTTTTGATATCCCCTCGAAACAGGCAACAACTTGCATCCAATCAAGGCCACCAGGCGATAGTGCTACGGTTCCAGGCACTATTGATGGATCTAACCCATCTACATCAAGAGTTATAAAGAACTTTCCCGCCTCAGGTAACTCATTCAAAAACAATTCTATTCCTTTTTCGTGGATATCCTTCGCAAGATAAATCTTAGCTCCCCAATCTTTTGCATCTTTAAGATCTTGCACAGTAGCGCTTCCATAAGAACGTATGCCAAGTTGATGTACTCCAGAAATATGAGCCATTTCTGAGGCTCTTCGCATAGGGCTCGAGTATCCGTCTTTTTCACCAAATCGCTCATTCTTCCAATCCATATGTGCATCAATTTGAATGACTGTCACGTCATTCAACGGGTCTAAGCCTCGTAATACCGGATTGGTTATTCCATCGTCACCTCCTATTGAAACCGATAACACGCCTCTATCTACTAAGTAACGCACTGCACCTTCTATTTCAGAGTAATGCTGATCAATATCGTTATCTCTAAGGGGAATATTTCCTCCATCTGCAACTGAAATTGATGCAAGAGTGCTTTCTGTTTCTAAATCAAGATCCATGGCGTGTTGATCAATAAGAATTCTTGGTGATGCATCACGCAGCCTATCTGGCGCAGTCGACTGATTATTTGGAAAATCCTGCGTATTGTACGGTTTACCAAAGGGTGCCCCAAAAACTACGGCCTTGTGATTGAGGTTCGACCAATCTGACAGGATGGGTAAATCGAGAAAACTTTTTGTATTAGGAACTTTTGTGACGGGTGTCTTCAATTGAAAATCTACGCTTCTATTTGGAGATTAAGTATTTCGCGAGTTTGACGCCAGGTCGCAACAGGGCGCTCATATTTTTCACATAATTCTGCGGCTCTTTGTATTAACGCCGCATTAGAAGGCGCTAGTGTATTTTTATCAAGTCTAACATTATCCTCAAGCCCCGCCCTTGTATGACCCCCGGCCGCAATTGCCCACTCATTTACGATAATTTGATTAGCACCGATTCCTGCTGCACACCATTCTGCGTTTGGTGCTCTTTCATTCATAAATTTTACATATAAATCAAAAACTTCTTTATCAGCAGGCATAGCATTTTTTACTCCCATAACAAACTGAACATATAACTTGCCGTATAATTCATTTCGATCATGCATTCTGATAGCGGTCAGAATATGGCTCAAATCAAACGCCTCCACTTCTGGAGTAACCTTGTATTTCTTCATTTCTGATGCCAACCAATTAACCAAGTCAGGTGGGTTTTCATAAACACGTGTCGGAAAATTATTAGATCCAACGGATAATGAAGCCATATCAGGGGCCAGAGGTAACATTCGACCTCTATCAGTTCCTGCGCCCGAGCGGCCACCAGTAGAAAATTGAATCACCATACCAGGACAGTGCTCATTTAAGCCTTCCAACAATGCAGCAAATTTTTCAGGGTCAGATGATGGTGTCTGATCCTGATTGCGAACATGACAATGAGCAATTGTAGCACCCGCCTCAAATGCGCTTTGAGTACTTTCTACTTGCTCTTGCAAACTAATTGGCACTGCAGGATTATCAGCCTTTGTTGGAAGCGATCCAGTGATTGCAACACATAGAATACACGGTTTTTTCATTGTAGCATCCCTATAAATTGAACCGGTTTGGATCATATACCGACATGTCAATATTTGGTGACCTATTGTTGATTATATCGGATATTAATCGCCCAGTTTTTGGGCCAGATGTCATACCAATATGTTGGTGCCCAAATGCTGTATACACACCGCTTTCTTTTAGCTGACCAATTAGTGGGAGGCTATCTGGAGCAGTTGGTCTAAATCCAAGCCATTCCTCAGTTTCATCATAGGTCATCTTTGGAAAGGCTTCAGCTACTCGGCGCCTCAGTAACCTGATTGGGGCCTTACTGGGACCAAATTTTATACCACCCAACTCAACCGTTCCCGCACATCTAAGATCGCCTCCCATGGGCGTCACTCCAAATTTACCTATTGTCATCATCATCGGATTTCGAGGTAATATCGAGGCATTTTTGTATACGACATGATATCCTCTCTCAGCCTCCAGCGGAATATTAAGACCAAGCTTACGCATTAGTTCCTTAGACCAAATACCAGCTGTTATGATGGCTTTCTCACATTCAAAATGACCATTATCGGTATATACTGTAGAAATTTTTTCATTCTGAAACCCAAAATCCTCTACCTTCGCACTTATAAATTTTCCACCATTATTAAAAAATACTTTCATCAGCTCAGAAATGTAACCCAGTGGGTTCATAATGTGACCTTGTCCACTTATGACTGCTAAACAATCAATAAATGATCCACATATTGGCTCTACTTCTCGAACCAAATTTCCCGTAAATACCTCAGGTACCATTCCAACTTTTTTCTTACACGCCCAACCAAAAGAATCTTTGTGAAAGTCTTCTACAGATCGATAAGCGTAGCTAAACTTACTGTCAGCTATCCAATTTGCTGCAGCTGTGCCTGAGGTGAGACTTTTGTGCTGTTGAACAGAGTCTGTCAGTAAAGGAATTAGGGCCTCAATAGTTCTACTTGAATTCGAAGAGTTTGCATTCTGTAAAAATTTTATTAACCACGGAGTTAACTTCGGCAAATAGCTCCATTTTAGAAAAAGTGGGCTCATGGGATCAATTAAATAACGCGGGATCTGTTTCCAAATCGATGGTTCATTTACTGGAACAATTGCCCATTGTGCTAGCAGCCCTGCATTCCCATAAGAGGCTCCCTTGCCCGGCTCAGCTTTATCTAATAATAGAACGTCACAATTTGAGCGCTGCAGCCAAATCGCCGTTGAAATGCCACAGATACCAGCCCCGATAACAATAACTGGCTTCACTATAAAATCCTCTTTATTGTTCTAATACCTGAAGATCGATTAATTTAACTCAGTAAAGTCTAAATTACCTTCTTGCTTACACAATGTATATTTTATTGGATCAGACCTTGAAATGATATTGCCATTTCTAACCACTAATAATCTATGGGCACGTAATCTAATAGCCTCAATCTTGTCTTTTGCTTGCAGTAAAACAAAGTTTGCTAGCTTACCTTTTTGTATCCCGTACTCTTCCAATCCCATAATATCAGCAGAATTTTTAGTTACAGCATCGAAACACCAATCCATATCTTCACGACTGGATAGTTGTCCTACGTGTAATGCCATGAAAGCCACATCTAGCATGTCTGCTTTGCCAAGAGAATACCATGGATCCATTACGCAATCTGATCCAAAACCAACTTTGAGGCCTGCATCACGTAATTCCCTCACTCTAGTTTGACCCCTTCTTTTTGGGTAAGTATCATGCCGACCCTGCAGCATTATATTTATCAAAGGGTTCGGTATTACGTTTAGTTGTGATTCAGCCATCAAGGGTATCAACTTAGAAACATAATAGTTATCCATAGAATGCATTGAAGTGAGATGTGACCCTGAAACGCGACCCTCTAAACCTAATCTTTTCGTTTCAAAAGCAAGTGTCTCTACGTGACGGCTCATTGGGTCGTCACTTTCGTCACAATGCATATCAACCATTAGACCTCGTTCAGCAGCAATTTCACAGAGCAATGTAACACTTCGCGCACCCTCAGACATCGTCCTTTCAAAATGGGGGATGCCTCCAACAACGTCTACGCCCATATCCAAAGCCCTTTTGGTGTTTTCTAATGCCGTTGGGTCTCTCAAAACGCCGTCTTGAGGAAACGCTACTAACTGTAGATCTAAGTATCCTTTGACTTTTTCTCGCACATCCAGCAACGCCTGAACACCTTTAAGTTCATCATCACATGTATCGACATGGCTACGTATGGCTCCCATACCTTTAGCAACTGCAAGATCACAGTATTTCATAGCCCTTGCAATAATATCGTCAATCGATTGTAGCGGTTTGAGTTCCCCCCACAAACTAATACCCTCCAACAACGTACCAGAAACATTGAGCCTTGGAGTGCCCAATGACAACGTGGCATCCATATGAAAATGTGGATCAACAAATGGCGGTGACAGGAGACATCCATCCGCATGAATTATTTCATTTGCTTCACCCGATATCGATTTCGAAATTTCAACTATTCTTCCATCCTTACAGGCAATATCAAACTCACCCTCGTCATCCGTAAGGCTGGCACCCTTTATCATCAAATCAAACATTTTATAACCTCACCTTTGCCCCTTGAACCAAGGTGTCAATAAAGCCCTCGGGTAATCTGCAGACCTTGCTGCAATAACCAATGCCACAATTGACAAGACATATGGAGCCATCAAAAACACCTGCCCGGGAACAAAGGCTCCCATCTCGGTTTGCAGTCTTACTTGTAAAGCGTCAAATGCACCAAATAAAAGCGCACCTATTAGAGCTTTTCCCGGCCTCCAACTTGCGAAAATTACAAGTGCAATACAAACCCAGCCACGACCATTAACCATTCCAAAGAAAAATGCATCAAATGCGCTCATTGTTAAAAACGCTCCTCCAAGAGCCATTAGCGCCGAGCCAATAACAATCGCCCACATTCGAATGGCGTAAACCGATAAACCCTGAGCATCCACGCTGTTTGGATTATCTCCAACCGCTTTAATCGCCAATCCAAGGTTTGTACGATTGAGCACATACCAAACTAACACCACCATGAGTAAAGCCAGCCAAGTTAAAGCCGTTTGCTGAAACAAAACTAATCCAACAAATGGCAAATCTGAGAGCACCGGAATGTCCAGTGGTTGAAATGGTTCAATTCTTGGAGGTGATGACACATCTGGCAGAGCCGTTCGGTAGGTAAAATAGCTTACAGAGGTAGCAAATAAAGTTATACCAAGCCCACTAACATGCTGGGAAAGACCTAGTGGTACGGTAAGGACCGCATGTATTAACCCGAAGAACGCACCACATATAAACGCGACTATAATTCCTCCCCATAATCCAGCACCCAACCATGTAGCCATCCACCCGCACATTGCGCCAACTACAAAGATACCTTCAATTCCCAGATTTAAGGTGCCAGATCTTTCACAAATCAATGCGCCCAAAACACCAAAAATTAGGGGTGTTGCAATCCTTAGAGATGCCGCCCAAAAACTATCTGTAAGCAATATATTAAGGATATCGATCATTTAACTCTTTTCCCTGTGCCAGCGCGAACAATCTTAAATTTTGATATGAAACCTCCAACTAGCACACATAAAAGCGATACAGATACCACCAAATCCGCTAAGAAAGATGAAATCCCCATTGCCCTACTCATGCTATCTGCACCAACAAATACAGACGCAATAAAAACTGATGCTATCAAAACACCAAGTGGAGATAAGCCCGCCAACATAGCAACTACTATTCCGGCATATCCAAAACCAGGTGAAAGGTCTGCTGTTAGATAGCCTTTTAATCCTGCAACTTCACTCACTCCCGCAAGCCCCGCAAGACCACCAGAAAGAAGCGCTACACCAAAAAGTGAACGATTTATGTTAATTCCAGCGTGCTTAGCCGCAGCAGAATTTTCCCCAACCGCCCTTAATTTAAACCCCCAAACTGAGTACTTTATCATAAAATGGGCTATGACTGCTAAAAGAACGGCTAAAATCAAGCCAGAATGAATGCGCATCCGATCAATTAATGGTGGAAACATTCCTTGATCCAAAATTGGAGCTGATTGCGGCCAACCCAAACCCATTGGATCTTGCAACGGTCCTTCCAATAACATCTGAAGGAATATAATTATAATAAAATTGAGTAAAAGCGTCGTTACTACCTCATCAGCCCCAAAACGTACTTTCAGATATGTTGGCGCTGCCATACCTACTGCACCTGCACAGCCTCCTAGAACTATAATGAGAGGTAATAATAAGACAGCAGGTAGGTCAAAAAAACCTGAGCCTACTGTTACAGCGGCTATCGCACCAAGGTAAAGTTGACCCTCGGCACCTATATTCCAAAGTTTTGCCCGAAATGCGATTGCCGCTGCAAGACCAGTATAGATAAGTGGTGTAGCGCGCGTTAACATTTCCGAAATAGCAAAAACAGATCCAAAAACGCCCTTGGCCATTTCAACATAAGCGACAAAAGGATTAGCGCCAGCTGCTAGTAAAGGTATGGCAGCAAATAATAGAGAAACTACAGCTGCGATAATTGGTATAAGTACTGTGCTACTATTAGATATTTTTTCCCTTGGTTCGATGCGGATCATGTAGAATCCCCCGCCATCATTAAGCCGATATCCTCTCGACTGTTTGAAATAGCATCATGTAACTTACCATCTCTCATGACTACTATTCTGTCGGCCAAACCTAAGATTTCATCTAAATCTTCAGAAATGAGAATGACGCCACCACCCCTATCTCTAGCTTCAATTAGGTGTTTTTGAACTTCCGATGCAGCCCCCATATCAAGTCCACGGGTGGGTTGATTAGCTAGTATTATCTCCGGTTGCTTTTCAAAAACTCGAGCTAAAATAAGTTTCTGAATGTTTCCCCCTGATAATAAACGAGACGCCTGATCAATACCTGGGCCTCGCACGTCATATTTTTCTGATAATGTTTTCGCATTCTTATTAATTACAGATGAGCGCAGAAAGCCAAAGTTCTGTATTTGAGGATCATCCAGGCGTTCTATAATCATATTTTCAGATACACTTAAGCCTCCGACAATACCCTGTCGGTGCCTGTCTTCTGGTATGCGCCCAAAACCAGATTTTATCATATTAAAAGGACTTATGTTTTCAATAGCTACGCCTTTTAAAACTATTGACCCCCTATCAGGCGCTACCAGACCAGAGATAAGATCAGCCAGTACATTCTGACCATTTCCAGAAATCCCTGCAATTCCCAAGATCTCGTTTGAGTTTAGAATTAAATTAACGTCATGGAGCGAATCTCTTTTTGATTGGCCAGCCACAGAAATTTCATTCAATGATAAAATTGGTCCGCCGGGTTTAATTCTTTTTGAAGACACTTTTTGTGTCTCACTTCCTACCATCAAACGTGCTATTTTTTTTTCACTAGCGTCTGAAGTCTTCATACTTCCAACATTTTTGCCATCACGCAATACAACAAGCCTATCTGAAAAAGATAAAACTTCTCGCATTTTATGAGTTATGAAAATAACTGATAGACCCTGATTAGTCATTCGTCTTAGATTTGAAAATAAAGAATCTGCTTCTTGTGGAGTCAGAACTGCTGTTGGCTCATCAAGTACAAGAATATGGGCATCCCGATATAAAGCCTTAAGGATTTCAACTCGTTGTCTTTCACCGACAGAGAGCTTGCCTACTGGAATATCGAGCGGTGCATCTAGGCCACTATGCGACATTATACTTTTAATCTTTGTTTGAGCTTTTTTCTGATTACGCCTTAAAGAAAATAGGGACTCAGCACCGAGAGTAATATTTTCAAAAGCCGTTATGTTTTCCGCAAGAGTAAAATGCTGATGAACCATACCAATGCCAGCGGCTAAGGCGGCACTGGGATCACCCAATTCTAAGGGGACCAAATTATCATCTGTCCTCTTAATTTCAATGTTCCCAGAGTCAGGCAAATAATGGCCAAACAACATATTCATAAGCGTTGTTTTGCCCGCCCCATTTTCGCCAAGAAGCGCTAGAACCTCTCCCTTTTGAAGTTCAATTGTTATATCATCATTAGCTAAAATTGGGCCAAAGCGCTTGGTAAGCCCCTTGAGCCTTAATACAGTCGATGCTTCCATTTTTGAAATGCGCTGGCCACCTTTGTGGCCAGCGCTATTACTTTTTAATTATCAGAAGTAGGACGGGCGTCGTTAACGTTAACCCTGAACAGACCATCCAAAATTTCAGCTTCTCTGGCCTTTACAGCTGCTGCTGTTTCTGAAGACATGAGACTTTCATCCATAATTAGTGATCCACCACCGTAAGCCATAAAGCTGTACTGTCCATAATCCGCAGCTTCGAATGATCCGTCTGCCACACGCGATACAGCTTTATCTATCGTTGCTTCCATATGCCAAATAGCCGATGCCATTATCGTTCCAGGATAATCGCCCGAGGTATCAATAACATTCCCAATAGCTTTTACGCCACGCTCTACAGCTGCATCAGAAACACCAAATCTTTCCGCATACATTACGTCTGCGCCAGCATCCATCATAGCGAAGGCACTTTCCTTTGCTTTCGGAGGATCGTACCAACTATCAATAAAGTTCACCAAAAATTTAACATCTGGATTTACCTCTCGGGCACCATCCATAAAAGCATGCATAAGACGATTTACTTCCGGTATAGCATACCCACCAACCATGCCAATTAAATTGGATGATGTGGCAGCACCTGCAACCATACCAGAGAGATATGAAGGTTCGTGAATCCAGTTGTCAAAAACGGAAAAGTTTGGGGCAACAGGCGTGAACGATGAGCCCATCAAGAAAGCAGTGTCAGGGTAGTCTTTGGCAACTTTTCTAGCAGCGCGCTCTAGACCAAACACTTCTCCAACAATTAATTGCATTCCTTGCTCGGCATATTCCCGCATTACTCTCTCATAGTCAGTATTGGCGATATTCTCCGAATAAACATACTCGATGTCACCGCGTGAAGCGGCGGTGTTCAGAGCTTTGTGTATTCTGCTGATCCATTGCTGTTCCACTGGAAGTGTATATATTGCAGCAACCTTGATCTTATCAGCATATGAAGCACTGGCCATCAACACACTTGAACAGGCAAGTGTGACAGCCAATAAAAATCTACGTGTAATTGAAATCATTTTTTCTCTCCTTGATTGATGTAGGTGAGCACTTTTTTTTCAATCAGTCAATTTATTGTTACTGAAGAGCAGAAGTGTTTTATTTCTTGCATACCATCTAGGCGGTATGCTTTCTTTTTTTAATTGCTAACAATAGCAAAGAGTTTATGATTTTTTCTAAAAGGTGTATGCATTGAGTAAAGAGTATTCAAAAATACCCAATGATTGGGATCGCTCAGGTTTACCAGCCTGGAGTTTTTTCAACAAAGAAATGTTCGAAGCAGAAAAAGATCTATTTTTCAGACGCCATTGGCAGCTAATTTGCCATAGCAACGACATACCCAATACTGGTGACTTTGTCACATGGGATCTAATAGGTGAGCGTGCACTGGTTATAAGAGGCGCTGACGGAAAGGTGAGGGCATTCCATAATTTATGCAAACATCGTGGGTCAAGAGTATTAGCCGCAGAGGCGGGTAATTGTAGATCAGCAATAACTTGCCCTTTTCATGGATGGACGTATAACTTAGACGGAACACTTCGCGGTGCTGCCCAACCATCTTCACTCCCCAGTTTAGACCCAGTCAAATATGGACTGCCGCTTTTAGAAATGGACATTTGGAATGGCTTTATTTTTGTTAGGTTTCAACCTGGACCACAACCAAAGCCATCAAAAATTTTAAAAAAATTTGACAGTGAAGTTTCACAATATGAACTTGCTGATTTACAGGCCTCTGGAGATGGTTTCTGGACCGAAGAGGTTAATGCAAATTGGAAATGTGTTCGCGATGTTGACAATGAAGGCTATCACGTTCCTATGGCGCATCCGGGATTGCATGATCTTTTTGGAAAAAATTATCATGATGAGCCCCTGGAGGATGGGCTTTCTAGATCAGTGGGTTCTTTCAGTTCAGGCTTAGGTCGTCTTTGGAGCGTTAAAAATTATAAGAAGTTATTGCGTGCCAAGGATACTTTGGACGAATCGCACAAGAAATGTTGGCTTTATATCGGCGTTTTCCCGAATCTTGTTTTTGGTCTATACCCAGATTCTGTTATTTTTTATCAGGAATACCCTATCGAAAACGGAAAAACTATACAGCGTGGGGGTAATTATAAATATGCCGGCGAAGATAGAGAAATGAGAATCTCAAGATATCTAAGCATGAGAATTGATAGACTAACCAGTAAAGAAGACGAACAGTTGATCGAGTGGTCTTGGGAGGCAGCATTCTCAAGCGCGTACCAAGGTGTCTTGTTATCTGATTTGGAATATGGGGTAAAAGCATACCACGATACTTTAAGAGAATATTTTCCTGTTTTAATGGGCCCAGAACCAGAAATAGGTAAACTAATGCAGGCAAACGAGAAACTTCTTGCAGAACAAAGACAAAAATAAATCAAAAAGTCATTATCTTTAATATGTAGGCTGAGAGGAAATAATCTTGAAATCTATAAATTCTCATGAGCGTAAAGTAGTTAATATAAAAACTGCTAAATTTACTCCTTACGATACGAAAACTACCGGAGAAACCGGAACATCTTATATAAAGCTAAACCCCACCATGCCGCGAGATGTTGGGTTTTATATCTACAAAATGGAGCCAGGATCATCATCTGTTCCTCATCGTCACGGTGGGGCGGAAGAGTTTTACGTTATAGAGGGACAACTCAGGGATAATGATGGCACCATATATTCGGCTGGCGATGTAGTTTGGTTAGCGCCAGGCACGGAACACAACTCATACTCTGAAAATGGATGTACAGTCGCAGTGTTTTCGGAGAACGTAGAACATTCAATAGAAGAAGCGAACTAAACCAACTAGAACTCAGCACATAAACAGTTTCTGACACTAATTACACTTTAGATTTTAGTTATTGAACTTGACGAAATTAAGGCTGTAAGCATTATAAGCTTGTGGGTAGAATTGCTCGCTTGAGTGAAGAGTTCATACCCTGCGTTAAGGATAATGAGGATAAAAATTTTAAAATTTCAAATTAAACAAGAGACGAGAAAAGGCTGGAAGCTTCTTTCCACTCCTTTAACTTTCAGTCTTGTCTTATTAGCAGCACCACTGACTATGATGTTCTTATTAAGTTTTTGGACACAAGATTACTTAGTGCTGAATAGAACATTCACTTTAAATAATTACATCGAGGCATTTACACAGCCAGTGTACCAATTACTGTTTTCACGATCTTTAACAATTTCCCTTACAGTAACATTTTTTACCGTTTTACTCGCCTATCCAATGGCCTATTTCATCTCATTCCATGGAGGTAACAGAAAGGCCCTCTGGTTGTTCTTAATAACCATACCATTTTGGACAAGCTACCTACTTAGAATGTTTTTATGGAAGGTAATTCTTGGCTACAATGGCGTGCTTAATTCCTTTTTATTGTGGTTAGAAATGATAAGCGAACCACTGACGTTTATTTTATATAATTCTAATGCCGTTATTATAGCTTTGACACATGGATGGGCTCCTTTTGCAATTTTACCAATTTTTGTTTCGCTTGAAAAAATCGACCGATCCCTTCTTGAGGCAAGTAGAGATTTAGGTGATGGACCATTTCGTCAGTTCTTTAGAGTGATACTACCACTATCTATGCCAGGGGTCGTAGGAGCCGCCTTGATAATTTTTATCCCAACGGTTGGAGACTATATCACACCAAAGTTAGTTGGCGGTACTGACGGCCTAATGATAGCAAATATGATACAAGTCCAATTTTCCAAAGCAAATAACGCCCCACTTGCCGCTGCATTATCCGTATCATCTCTGGTCATTGTAGCATTCATATCAATTGTTTTTGTTTTAGTTAACAAAAAGTACTTGAGGAAGTACTAGTATGGGTAGATCTAGTAAATTTTTAAAAATCTTTGCAATTACTTACTTAATTTTTTTATACGCACCAGCGCTTCTTCTGCCAATTTTTTCATTTAATTCAAGCCAAATAATTGCTTTCCCATTATCTGGGTTCACTACCGGTTGGTTTGAGGCCCTATTATATCAAGAAACCTTGCATGAAGCCTTGAGGAATTCACTTATCGTTGCCACATCATCAAGTATTTTCGCAACAATCCTCGGCACGCTTGCATCACGCTCGACCAGCCGATACCAATTTCCTGGAAAACAGGTTTCGCTGACATTTATTTTGGCACCTCTTGTTCTTCCAGAGATTATAGTGGGCGTTTCCCTTTTGATCGTACTTATTCAGCTTGGATTACCACTAAACCTCTGGAGCGTTGTTCTAGGTCACACATTATTAATAATGCCCTTTTCTATTTTAATAATGAATTCTGCTTTTAATAACCTGGACATTAGTTTGGAAGAAGCTTCGTTAGACTTGGGTGAAACCCAATTTGGAACGTTTCGCCGCGTAATACTTCCTCTAGTTTACCCAGGAATAATGGCCAGCCTGCTTCTGGGCTTCACCCTTTCACTAGATGAATTCATAATTGCCTTCTTCTTAACAGGAACAGAAACGACTTTACCAGTTTACATCTGGTCTTTATTTCGTTTTCCAAAACAACTACCAACGACAATGGCATTGGGAACAATTCTAATTATAGTTTCGCTAATTCTACTATCTTTGAGTGAATATTTCAGAAGAAGAGCGGCAAAAACACAAAATACAGTACTCTAAATTTCAAAGGAAGTTTAAACAAATGAGTAAGCTAGTTCAGGTAGAAAATGTCTATAAAAGTTTCGGGGATGTTAATGCCGTTAATGGAGTGTCTGTAGCTATTGAGGAGGGCCAGTTTTATTCTCTTTTAGGCCCCTCGGGCTGCGGGAAAACTACCTTGCTTAGGTTAATCGCAGGATTTGAACAACCAACCTCTGGTCAAATATTCATTGATAATTCCTCAATGGAAGGAATCGAGCCTAACTTCAGGCCAACAAATATGGTTTTTCAGAATTACGCAATTTTTCCACATTTAAATGTAGAAGAGAATGTTGCTTATGGATTGCGAAGTAAACGGGATCCAAGCTTAAATCAGAACAAACTTGTTGATGAAGCGCTCGAATTAGTTGGGCTTTCGGGATTCAACAAGCGCTCTTCAAACGCGCTTTCTGGCGGCCAGAAACAGCGAGTTGCATTGGCGCGTGCCCTTATACTTAAGCCGAAAGTTCTGCTACTAGATGAACCTTTGTCAGCATTAGATAAAAAATTACGCGAGCAAATGCAGTCAGAGCTTAGACATTTGCAAAGAGCGGTGGGAATTACTTTTATTCTTGTAACGCATGACCAGGAAGAAGCGCTTACGATGAGTGATACGGTTGCCGTCATGTTCGATGGAAAGGTCGCACAAGAAGCATCACCAAAAGAACTCTATGAATTTCCAACATCAAAAGAGGTGGCTTCCTTTATTGGTGAAATGAATTTCGTGAACGGGAACGTAGTAGAAAACAAAAGTTTCACTGTTCGCTCTGAAATTTTTGGTGAAATAGCTATCGACAAATCAAGGGTTTTTGGGAACGCATCAAATAAAATTATTTTGGGTATCCGACCTGAAAAAATTTCAATTATCCGAAAACCTTCCCGTTCAAAAGCATTTATATCAGCTACTATAATTGATGTATCATACTTTGGTGAAACTACCTGTTATAAAGTTTCATGCGGATCAAATGAAACCCTTACAATATCGTCACAAAATTCTGTTGATCAGATTAACTATTCTTTAGGTGATAAAATTTATCTAAAAGCCGATACTAATAATATAATGGCTTTTTCAAATTAATATCAGAGGCGAAATACGCCTCTGAAAGTATCTAAAAATGCTTCCTTAGAAACCACTTTTGATCAGTTCCCATTCTTTGATCATTCGTTCCCTAAGCGCCGGATCTGACGGCTTTTGGAATAAAGAACCCTCGGTATAACTTGCTAGTGGTTCCCATCCATTTTCCTTACCAACGGTAGCCATTACTTCTTTATTAGTATGTCCGTAACCCCACTCGGTAACAATATACTCTGCAGATGCATCAGACAGCCACGCATCAAGAAAATCATATGCTTTTTGTTCTGAACCTGGTGCATCTTTCATCATTGTATAGCCACATACCCAAGTTGAGGATCCCTCTTTTGTATCCCTTTTAAATACAGTTTCTGGTGCGTCCTCTTCCCAGCCGAGCGTAAAAGCCACTTCGTTCCATGTCCATTCAAGAAGAATCTCTCCACTCTTCATTAGGGCCGCCCCTTCAGCACCATCTGCGTGATACTGTCGTACATTCTTATGCACTTTTCTTAGGAAATCAGAGGCTTTCTTAAAGTCTGCATCTGTCGATTTTGTCCAATCCATAACGCCAACAGCCAAGTAACCAAGTGCGTAAGCATCATCCACATTGTCAATTATAGAAACTCGTCCCTGAAATTTTGGATCAGCAAAAACGTACAAAGAATTTGCTTCTTCTGCCGACACTTCTTCTGCATTATATGTTAAGGCCGTAGCGCCCCAGTCTATAGGAAGTGCCCATTGCACGCCATCGACTTGAAAACCTTCCATTCCAGCAAAACCCGGATCAACCTTACTAAAATTTTTCAATCTTGAGGTATCAATCGGTTTTATAATTCCTGCATTTCTCCACTTAACGACTGACTGCGAACATGGATGCCCTAAATCAGCTCGAAAACCTGCGCGTACTTTTTGAAAAGCTTCTTCTTCATCTGAAAAGAAAGAGTAAGTTGGCGCATCCCCATATTTTGTCATATAATCTTGGAAGAACATTTCGTCTTCATATCCACCCCAGTCAAATACGACCAGCTCACTGTCAGCTGCAAATGCATGAGCACTAAATGACAACGCCGTTGCAGCCACCAAGTAACTTAAAGATTTTCTCATTTTTCCCACTTCCTTAATTAAAGTTCATAGCATGCGATTCATAAAATACATTAATTTGTAATGAGTCTAGACAAATTAGAAGGCTTAAATAGAGAAATATCACTATTGGTGCCAAATCTAAGAAAAAACACGGAAATCTGACAGGTTGCATACACTACGACTGCACTATAGCTTCTTCTACAATATGAAGGCCGAAAGTAGATAAAAACCTTGGGTATAACTCTTCCAAATAACCCTGATATTGTGATAATCGGTGCCGGTTCGTCAGGACTTTCTGCAGCCAGAGTGCTTCAAGAACAAGGGATATCATATATCATCTTAGAGGCTGCAGATCGTATTGGAGGTAGAGCTTATACGGAGAGTAAAGTTCTTGGCCAACCTGTCGATCATGGCTGTTCCTGGATTTCTGGCTCTGACGATAATATATTCTCAGATCTGGGTAAAATGAATAATTTTACACTCATAGATCATTCAAGCCCACAGATAGAAATGTTCGAGCAAAACGGTAAAAAATCCACAAAAGCAGCATTAAATAAGTACTATAAGTCTGAAGTGAAGATAAAAGAAGCTATTCGTGAGGCTGGACGCAGAGGACTAGATATACCTGCGTCAAACATTATTCCAAAAGTTCCGTACGGCGAATGTTTTCAGAATTGGGAGGGGCCGCTAAACTACGCTGTTGATATCGATCAGATATCGACAGCGGAATATTGGCATTTAAAAGACACCCAACCAAGCTTTATTGTAAAAGAAGGTTTAGGGAGCTTAGTGGCCACCTTGAATAACAACTTTCCCATCGTTCAAAACACAACCGTACATGAAATAGATTATTCAGGTACGGGCGTAGAAGTTGTTACATCAAAAGGTACAATTACGGCTAGAGGGTGCATTTGTACTGTTTCTATTGGTGTTTTGAAGTCTGAAAAAATAAAGTTTTTTCCTACACTTTCCAGCAATGTGCAAAAAGCACTTGATGGTATTCAAATGGGCCTCTTGATAAAAATACCACTGCTCTTTGACGGAAGTCGATTAGGATTTACTGAAAATAGTTTCTTACAATATGATATTGAGCCAGAGGATATCGGGAGTGGCTGCTATTTCTTAGCATGGCCAACTGGGCACGATTACATTGTGGGGTTTATCGGAGGGCAGTTTGCCTGGAACTTATCCAAGCAAGGACAAAATGAAATTGTTGAGTATGCACTCTCCAAACTAGAGGCTTTATCTGGGGGCAACATACGTAAGCATTTTTTAAAAGGTTTTGCTACCGATTGGGCGACTAACCCACTAACCGAAGGATCCTACTCTGCGGTTAAACCAGGCTGCTACGGCGTACGAAAACTGCTTAGTGAACCCATTGCAGAAAAATTAATGTTTGCTGGTGAAGCAACGACAGGGAATAAAGCAGGTTTGGTCAATGGAGCATATGAAAGTGGTAAAATGGCTGCTATTCGACTAGCAAAATTCATCAAACTTAAAAATAAGTCTCACTAATTTAAAGTTAAATTCCAGAAATTTTTTTTAGAGCTTTCTCAAGAATATCAAACATCTCATCAACTTGAGAATGATTTATTATTAATGGGGGCGAAAAAACGGCCATATTTATTAATGGTCTTACTAATAGCCCCATTTCCTCGCAAGTCTCATCTAGGAGCGCTCCAAGTTTTCTTTCTTCTGCCAATGTAAAACCTTCCTGCGCAGGTTTTCCTTCGATGCATCCAAGAAGACCCATTCCACGTACATCACCCACGATGGGATATTTTGAAAGCTGTTTTAACCTCTCTTGAAAATACGGCATAACTTTTTGAACATTCCCTAAAATGTTTTCTTCCTCAAAAATTTCAATATTCCTCAATGCGGCTGCACAGCATACTGGATGTGCCGAATATGTATAACCATTGGAGAACAAAACAGATTCATCTGGGCTTTCCATTCTTTCCATTACATCATCTGATATTATACACGCTCCCAATGGTAAATATCCTGATGTTAAGCCTTTTGCACAAGTTATGATGTCCGGCTGAATTCCAAATACGTCACTAGATGCAAACCAATGACCAAGTCTACCAAAACCTGTCACGACCTCATCTGAAATATAAAGTACATCGTATTTTCGACAAATTTCTAACGTACGCTTATGATATCCATCAGGTGGAATGATCACGCCCCCGGAACAGAGAATTGGTTCAGCAATAAATGCCCCAACTTTATCAGGTCCAATTTTTTTGATAGCATTCTCTAAATCTGCAACTTTTTGATCACACCAAGCTTCAACTGACATTTTTTCAGGCCGATGATAAGGATTAACATCTGGCAAAAAGTGAACCAAGCGGTTCTCAATATCAAAACGAGATTTATCTCGTTCCTTACCTGTGACTGTCGAAGCTAAATATGTTGAACCATGATAACCTTTCTCTCGGGCTAAAACGATTTTCTTATCTGGCCTTCCCAATCTATTATTCATAAAATGCATCGTTCTTATAGCCGTATCAACCGCAGTCGAACCACCCGT
>ENA-OSEY01000150-OSEY01000150.1-marine-metagenome-genome-assembly--contig:-NODE-150-length-51080-cov-6.731545_pt1 | contig 51080 bp, 49 predicted proteins | sample MGYA00248465_ERZ534230 | MGnify/ENA primary metagenome ERZ534230 (study PRJEB26409, sample SAMN06344110) | marine metagenome | isolation source: Sea water from surface | place: Atlantic Ocean:Southern... | reverse complement strand
ATTCAATATTTAATATTAGTGTAATAGTATTATTAAAATCAATAATTTATGATAAAATAGATTAGTTATAATAAACTTATGTAATGGAGGATACATTGAAAAATATAAAATTATTCTTATTTTCTATAATTGGTTCAATTTTTATTTTCAGTAGCATAACTGCAAATGCAGTGGAAATAGAATATTGGCAATACACTTACAAGGCAAGGGTTGAAGCAATTGATAAATTAATTGCGAATTTTGAAAAAGCCAACCCTGACATAACTGTTAAACACACCTCTTTTCCTTACGCTGATTATCGAAAAAAGGTTTCTATTGCCATATCCTCAGGTGATGGACCTGATTTAGTTCAGCTTTACTATGGGTGGCTGAATGACTACAGAGATGGTGGTTTAATACAACCTTTACCAAAAGACACTTTCCCACATGATGAAATAGAAAGTAATTTCTTTAAAATGGTTTCATCTATGAAAGTTGATGGTGATTATTGGGGGTTACCAACTGCTGTTAGATCATTAGCACTATTTTACAACAATGATTTATTTTCTGAAGCAGGTCTCTCTGGACCACCTGAAACATTAGACCAAATGGTTGAATACGCAAAAAAACTTACCAAAACTGATTCTGCTGGAAACTATATTCAAGTAGGTTTTGCGGTAGATACAGATGGTCAAGACCACCATTTTTGGAGAGAAGTACTAATTAGACATTTTGGAGGTCAACCATATTCTAATGATGGGCAAAAAGTAACCTACAATACTGATGCAGGTGCTGAGGCACTAAAATATCTTACTGATTTTGAAAAAACTCATAAGACCGGTAGTAATGGTTTTATGAATAGAGGTCAGGATGCATTTGCAGCTGGTAAGGCAGGAATGGTTTTGGATGGTTCTTTTAGAATTTCTAAGTTTAACAAAACGGATGGTTTGAACTTTTCAATATCAGAATTGCCAGGTCATAATGGCACCAGATACAACTTCTCATCATTTTGGGCAAACGCATTAAGTACTAAAGCCAAAGGTGAAAAAAAGGAAGCTGCTGCAAAATTTTTAAAATACTTAACTTCGGAAGAAGCGATGCAGGTATGGCTTGATACTGTTGGTGAGTTGCCTGCAAAACCCTCTGTTGCACTTGTAGATGCAAATAAAGGTCACCCTCAGTATGGTCCTTTTATAAGAGGTTTAGATTATGCAACTGCGACTACATTCATCTCAGAAAAACCACAAAGACAATCAGTAATTGACTCATATGATATGGTAGTTTTACAAGGTATGTCTCCAGAAGACGCACTCGCTAAAGTTGCTAAAAAAGAACAAGAATTACTTGATGATTTTTTTGGCAATTAAATTCAATATAGGGGGGGTCTTTTAAAGGCCTTCCCTTTAGTTACATTAATAATTAAAAGTAATGATTAAGAGTTTCTGGGAAAATCTTACAATAAATCAAAAATTAGCTATCACAGCTTGGTTCTTTTTAGCAGTTCCTATAATTTTTTATGTAACAATAAGATTTTACCCTACCTTTGAAGCTTTTTATGTTTCATTTATGAAGTGGAACTTATTAGGTACCCAAAAATATATAGGATTTAAAAACTTCTCTCGCATTTTTGGGGATGAAGATTTTTGGATAGTATTCTGGAATACTATAAAATACGCAATAATAGGTGTGCCAATAAGTCTTTTGATCTCTTTTACAGTTGCATATTATCTAAATGAAATAAGATTTGGTCATCAAACTATAAGAGCATTATATTTCATTCCATTTTTAACAACGGCAGTTGCAATGGCTTGGGTCTGGAGGTGGTTTTACCAGCCAATGCCAATCGGATATTTCAATATAATTCTTTCTTGGTTTGGAATTGAGCAACAACCTTTTTTAAGATCAGTAGAGCAAGGTCTTTATTCAATAATGGCCCCAGCAGTTTGGGCTGGACTTGGCTTTCAAATTGTAATTTTTATTGCTGGTCTTCGGGCAATACCAAAAAGTCACTTTGAGGCTGCTGAAATTGATGGAGCAGGTAGGTTTCAAATCTTAAGAGAAATAATTTTACCCGCTCTAAAACCAACAACTGTTTTTCTTGTAATTATTTCTACAATTGGGTTTTTGAGAATTTTTGATCAAGTTTATAATATGTCAGCAGATAGTGCCGGGGGACCTCTAAATTCAACAAAACCTCTAGTCTTAATGATTTATGAGTATGCATTTGATATGTATAAGCTTGGTAGAGCTTCAGCTTTAACAGTTATTTTATTTCTACTATTGTTATTTGTAAGTCTTTTACAATTATGGTTAGCAAGAGATCAGTATGAAAAAAAATGATCAAATAATTGAAAGATTAGAACATTTAAATCCCTCAAAGATTTTAACTTGGACACTTTTATTCATTGGAAGCATAGTTATGGTTACGCCAATAATATTTATGGTAAGTACCTCATTTAAAACTGGCCAAGAAGTATATACTCTCTCATTATTTCCAAAGTCACCAACATTTGAAAACTATATCTTCATTTTAAAGGAGTCCAAATTTTTAATTTGGTTACTAAATTCATTGTGGGTTGCATCGTTTAGTACTGTTTCTGTTTTATTTTTTGATAGCCTCGTAGGATATACACTTGCAAAATTTAAATTTCGAGGTAGAGAAATTGTTTTTGTCGCTATTTTAAGCACATTAATGATCCCAACAGAAATGCTTATAATTCCATGGTATATGATGTCACGAGAATTCGGTTGGATTGATACTTATTGGGGCATTGCCTTCCCTGGACTAATGACTGGTTTTGGGACATTTCTAATGAGGCAGTTTTTTTTGACATTGCCAGACGAACTAATAGAAGCTGCTAGAATTGATGGTTGGTCTGAATTTGCCATTTGGTGGAAAATTGCAATGCCTCTTGTTATTCCAGCTTTATCTGCATTAGCAATTTTTCATTTTTTAGGTAATTGGACAGCCTTTCTTTGGCCTTTAATAATAGTTAATGATCCTGATATGTATACTATACCTGTAGGTTTAGCCTCCTTCAACGGTGAATTTCAAATGGATTGGGAAATTGTAATGACTGCTTCATGTTTAGCTACAATTCCAACTTTGTTTGTTTTTATTTTTCTTCAAAAGTATATCATCAAGGGAATAATGCTTGCAGGTTTAAAAGGTTAAAATATGGATAAATATGACAAATTTCCTGCAAAAATTTATGTAGACAGTTTTTTAAAGCCAGACCTTTTTATTTATAAAAACATATTTAGAGACGCTCTTTTTCAGATTAATTATGCTCAGTGTATTATGTTGAATGAGCAAAGCATAATTAATGATGAAGAAGCCAAACTAATTTTCAAAAATCTTTATAAAATTGAACATGAATTTGATTTTGATAATTTAGAATATGACGCAAAGTTTGAAGATCTATTTTTTCTAGTTGAGAAAACTTTAATTGAAAAAATAGGAGTTGATATAGCAGGTAAACTTCATACAGGACGCTCACGCAATGACATGGAACATACCATGTTTAGAATTGAATTAAGAAAGAAATTAATTTCTTTATTAAAAGAGATGATCTCTCTTATAGAACATCTTGTTGCCAGAAGTGAAAAAGGCCTCTCAGAAATTATTTTACTGTATACACACGGACAACCAGCTCAAGCTTCAACACTTGCCCATTTTCTCTGTGCAGTGATTGAGTTTTCATTAAGAGACGTTAATCGATTAATAAATTCTTTAAATTTAGTAAATATGTCACCAATGGGTGCTGCTGCAATTACAACCACTGGATTTCCATTAAACAGAGAGCGAATGGCAAATCTGTTAGGATTTGAGAGAATTGTCCAAAACTCTTATGGCGCAATTGCAAGTTGTGATTACATTACTTCGACCTATTCTTCTTTAAAGATTGCTTCAATTAACCTTGGAAGATTTGTTCAAGAATTAGTTACATGGACAGGTTTCGAGGTTAGTCAAATCTATGTCCCAGATGGATTTGTGCAAATATCATCAATTATGCCACAAAAAAGAAATCCTGTTCCATTGGAGCATTTAAGATTAAAACTATCATTATGTAATGGAGAATGTGATAAAATTATTAATACTATGCATAATACTCCTTTTGCAGATATGAATGACTCCGAGAGGGAAGTTCAATCTGAAGGTCATAAGGCATTTGGTTTTATGTCTAGAATAATTCCTCTTTTAGCAGGGTTTGTGGAATCCATTCAAATAAATAAGAATTCAGTTGATAATAGAATAAAGTTGTCAATGGCGACAATTACCGAATTAGCAGATTCATTAGTAAGAGATGAAAATATCAGTTTCCGTCAAGCGCATGAAGTATCCCAACAATTATCAAAGGAACTAATTTCTAAAAATATATCTTTAGATGATGTTGACTTTACTATCTTCTCAAAATTATTTGAAAAATTAGTAGGAGCCCCGCTAAAGATGAATGAAAAACGTTTTAAAGAGGTTTGTTCACCTGAATATTTTATAAAGATAAGAAATTTACCTGGTGGTCCCTCAAAACAATCAATTACTAATAGTTTAGAAATTTATAAAAAAGACTTATCAGAATATAAAAATATTATAGTTAAGTGTGAAAATTCGATTGATGAAAGCAAAAATAAATTGATTAATTTTTACAAAAATCATTCCTAAAGTTAGAGGCAAATATGGCTAATGTTCAATTTGAAAATCTATTTAAAAATTATGGTGATGTAAAAGCTGTAGAAGACTTCAATCTAAAAATTGCAGATGGAGAATTTATTGTATTAGTAGGCCCTTCTGGATGTGGAAAATCTACTACACTTAGAATGATAGCTGGGTTAGAAGATATAACTGCTGGTAATATTTACATTGATGATAGCCTAATCAATAAAGTTCATCCTAAAGACCGCGATATAGCAATGGTTTTTCAAAACTATGCATTATATCCACATTTATCAGTTAAAGATAATATTTCATTTGGACTTAGGGCACAAAAGTTACCCAAAATGGAGGTAGAAAATAGAGTTTTAGAGGCTTCGGAAACATTAGGTTTGCAAGGGCTTTTGTCAAGAAGACCAGGAGAACTATCAGGAGGCCAAAAGCAACGTGTAGCTATGGGAAGAGCCATCGTTAGAAATCCTAAGGTTTTTTTATTCGATGAACCATTGTCAAATTTAGATGCCAAACTGAGGCATAAAATGAGAGCTGAAATGAAAAAGCTTCATAAGCAGGTTGGTACAACTACAATTTATGTCACTCATGATCAAATTGAGGCAATGACTTTAGCAGACAGGATTGTTATTATGAAAGATGGAGTAATTGAGCAAGTAGGCACGCCAAACGAAGTATATAAAAAACCAAATAACATTTTTGTTGCAAGTTTTATAGGAACACCTGCTATGAACTTTTTTGAAGGAAAAGTAAAGAGTTGTTCAAAATCATTAACTACAATTACTTTAAAAGATCAAAAAGAAATAAAACTTAGCAGTAATATATATGAAAAAGATCAAGATATTATATTTGGGATAAGACCAGAGGACATAAGTGTCAATCTTGATAAAAAAAGTAAAATGAAAGATTCAATTGAATTAGATGCAGAAATTTCAGTTATTGAGCCAATGGGTCACGAAACAGTTGTAATATGTGATAGTAATTATGGAGAACTTACAGGCAAAGTAGAAAGTAGCCATACTCTAAAAGAAAACATGAACGTCAAACTTATTATAAAAGAGGAAAAGATATATCAATTCGATAAAATGTCAGAAAAAAATTTATTATTATAAGCTCATTCTTGGTAGGCCGCACAACCTTTTAAAGATACTAAATCATCATTAATAATATGAAGGGGTATATTATTCACATATTCTTGCATTCTGCCATTAATTAAAAAGTTTTTTAAAAGTAAGTCATTTGGTAAAATTGGGAAAAGTCTCTCCAAAAGACCCCCACTTAAAAATACTCCACCTCTAGCTCCATATACTAAAGCAATAGAAGCAGAAAATTTACCAAGTAATTCGAATAATATTTTACAAGCATCATATTCAAATCCTTTTTTATTTTTTACAGCATTCAGTACAATTTCTTCTGATGAAAGATTTGATTTGTAATCTTTTAACAAACAAAGTGCTTTAAAAATTAAAGACAATCCTGGGCCACTAATAAGTCTTTCAGATGAAATTCTTGGATAGTCTTCCTGAATAATATTAATTACATCTCGCGAAATTGTATCATTTTCTGTATAAGGAATATGACAATATCCACCTTCCCCTGAAAAAACTACTGACTTATTTTTTAATTTTTGCACACCTGAAACACCTAAACCAGTGCCTAATGCAATATATGCAAAGTTATTATTCAAAGACTTTCCATAGTTAACAGTTTTGTAAGAATCTTTTTTAATCACAGGTAAATAATTACACGCGGCTTCAGCGTCATTAAAAATTACAACATCATCAATTTTACTGAATTCAGAAATTTCTTTTTTGGAAATTACAAGGTTACTATTGGTTATCTCTATTTTCTCATTTTCAATCGGTCCAGCAGCACAAATTCTAATTTGATCAATGTCTTTAAAATCGTTTATATAGTTTGAAATTAATTTTATGGATGAAACTTCGTTATCATACCTAATTTTAGATATGTTATTTATTTCTAATCCGTTTGATATGCCAATGCGTAAGTGAGTGCCCCCAAAGTCTGCTACTAATTTTTTTAATTGATTATTCATAAGTATTTATACTTTAAAAATATAAATACTTCATAATAAGTTCTCAATTAATATCAATTAAAAAGTTTGATACAATTAATGCTGAAAATGATAAAAATAGCGAAATACTAAATGCAAACCCTAAGATTAATGAGAGGTTTAATACAATAATTAATATACTTAAGCTTTGAGAAAGTTTTAAAATAAACATTACTACCAAAAAATTTGTTCTTGTTATGTTCTTTTTAAATTAAGAAATATTATTTTGCAATAAAAACTTAAATTATTTTAATTTGATACTTTTGCAGGGCCAGTCAGTTTGATTTCATTTATAGTAGCTTCTTTTTCATAATTATATACATAAATGCCTGCATATTTATTTTCTTTAAATACAAATGAATTTTTTAAATCTTCTACAAATTGATCTGCTACCTTATCAAATGACTTCAACTTAGTTACATCATCAAATTTAATTAAAATGGTTAAATCACCTTCCTGGCTTATCAAGACACTTAAACCATGAAAATTATGTTCATCAATTTTTTGACCTAAATAATCAGAACAAAATGCAGCCGCTACTTTAGCTTCACTTATTCCTGGAAATTTGTACTGGTAAACTTTAGCATACATTATATTTCTCCTAATTTTGAGAGCATATCATTGACCATACTATCAGCTGCGTCTCCTTCAACTTTCATTTTTTGAAGGATCCTAGTTTGAAGCCCCATCTTTTGTTGAGTTTCTCTTCCTTTTTGAGTTAATGATATTTTGTTTTCCTTAAGAATACATAAATCTAGATCTATCAAATTTTGTAGCAATGATGAAGACACTTTTTTGTCACTACATAAACTAATAAAGTACTTGAAATCATCTAAAGATGCACCTGGCGCAACTTCAGAAAATATGTTAATAGCATTTTGTATTTTATTTGAAGTTACTTCTCTTTGCTCACTTTGAGTATCCAATTGATGAGCAAGACGGGCAACTAATTTTTGAATTAAAATAATCTGCTGACTGTTTAACTCCTTTTTTTCTGGATGAACTAAACAAAAACTACCCAACGCATAGTTGTCTTTATTGATGATAGGAAAACCTGCATAAGATTTACACATGCCTGATAAAACTGCTGGATGATTGGCCGTCCTATGATCTGAAGAAGTATCTGGAATTAGAGTTGGTTTATTGCTGAGTATGGTGTATGAGCAAATACTTTGTGCCCTATCCATTAATTTATCACCACTTTTCCCAGGAAAATTACAAGATGCAAGTGAGTATTGGCTATCTGCATCAAATAAAGTTGCAGCAACTGCTGCAAACCCAGTTAATTCTTGTGCCATTTCACTGTAAACAATCATAACATCATGTTGGTCAGTGCCTTTAATTTGTAAACGCTCTACAGCCTCTTGTCTTCGGCTTTCATTATCTGGCATAGGTGCTGGAACAAAGTTCATATTATTCTCCATACTTTATTTTTATATATGTTTTTAAAATATATTTTCAAAAAAATATTATTCACAATATAATTGATGAAACATAGAAACTTATGCCTCCAATTATACCTCCAAAAATGCCACCCCAGATAACAAGCCAGCCAAGGTGTTTATCTATAACATCTCTTATTATGATTTTTATATCTTGAGGTGATAATTCATTTAATCTGTCATCTATTAATTTTTCAATATTCAATTTAACATCATTTGCTAACTTATTGTCCAATGAAGAAGTTTTGTTTTTTTCAATAATTTTTTTTATCAGACTTTCTAACCTTTTAATGATCGGTTTTCTAAGTGGTTCTAGAGCTTTTCTTCCACCTACCATTGCAAGCATCCCACCTAATTGGGATTTTTCAATGGAATCTGTTAACTCCTCAAATATACTATTATAATTTATGTTTGATGAAATTGATAAAATAGTTTCATTGCCAATTTTACTTGTAAATTTTTGAATATTCTTGTCTGAGAAAAATTCGTTTATTATCAAGTTTTTTATAGCGATCTTAAAAAATTTAAAATTTATTGGTATAATTCCAGAACCGTATATAAAAGGTATTTTTTCAAAAAGCATATGAATTGCAAGCCAATTTGTTATTCCTCCAGAAAGGCTGAATAATCCAATCATTAAAATTAAATTACTATCAAAAGGCTTTAAAAATCCAATTACAGTTAATACTAGTGCTACTAAGTTTGTAACTAATGATTTGCTCATGGGAAATATATTACAATTAAATTTCAAAAATAAATATTATTAATTTGAATTTTTACTCACTTATTAGCTAACATTTACTTGACAAATTCACTGTAAAAGATATATTTCGGCCTTTAGTATATAGTATTTTAAGTATACATTTTGTGAATAGGACATAGAGAAATGTACGCAGTAATTAAAACTGGTGGAAAACAATATAAAGTTGAAAATGAACAGAAAATCCTTGTTGATAGAATTAATGCTGATGAAGGGTCAATTGTTACTTTATCAGATCTTTTAATGGTTGTTGATTCAGGTAAAATCTCACAAGGTAAAGATTTACAAAATATGGCAGTTTCAGCTACAGTTGTTAAGCAAACCCGTGGTCCAAAAATTATTACTTTAAAGCATAGAAGAAGAAAAAACTCTAGAAGAGTTAAAGGACATAAACAAGATCTAACCTTATTAAAAGTTGTAGGTATTGGCGATCCTAAAAAACTTGTAATTAAAGACCAAAAAAAAGCAACTAATAAAAAAGTTGAAAATAAAAGCAAAGTTTCTACATCAAAATCATCTGAAGAAAAACAAATTACAAAAAAATCAGTTACAACAAAAAAAACTGATTCGAAAGCTGTGAAAAAAACATCTACAACTAAGAAAGATGATACACTTAAATCAACAGCAACTAAAACAAGTTCAAAGAAAAAATAACTAGGAGTTATCTATGGCACATAAAAAAGCAGGAGGAAGTTCTAGGAATGGTCGTGACTCAGCCGGTAGAAGGCTTGGTGTAAAAAAATTTGGTGGAGAAAAAGTTCTTGCTGGCAACATTATTATAAGACAAAGAGGAACTAAAGTTCATCCAGGTGAAAACGTTGGTATTGGTAAAGATCATACTCTTTTTGCAACATCAGCTGGTGTAATTAAGTTTCGTCAGAAATCTAAAGGCAAAATGTTTGTTAATGTTGTCTCAGAGACAAAAGCAGCTGAATAAAATTAAATTATTTAACCGTTTTGGCGGTTTAAATGAAATTCCTTGATGAAGTTAAAATCTTTTTAAAAAGTGGTAATGGTGGCCCTGGAGCTGTAAGTTTTAGGCGCGAAGCTAACGTTCCTTATGGTGGTCCTGATGGCGGCGATGGAGGCAAAGGCGCTGATATTATTGTCGAATGTGTTGAAGGACTTAACACATTAATTGATTTTAGATATAAACAACATTTTAAAGCTAAAACTGGTCATTCTGGTGCTGGTAGAAATAAAACTGGTCAAAATGGCCAGCCAACGATAATTAAACTCCCTTTAGGAACTCAAATTCTATCTGAAGATAAAGAATTTCTATTAGCTGACTTGGTAAGAATTGGCCAAAAAGAAGTACTTTTGGAAGGTGGAAAAGGCGGAAAAGGAAACGCTTGGTTTAAATCTTCGACACGTCAAAGCCCTAGAATTTCACAGCCCGGGATTCCTGGAGAGGAACAATGGGTTTGGTTTAGATTAAAACTTATCGCGGATGTAGGTCTAGTGGGTTTGCCAAATGCAGGGAAATCTACTTTACTATCAGTTGTTACAGCTGCAAGGCCTAAAATAGCAAGCTATCCATTTACAACTTTATATCCAGGGTTAGGGGTTGCTGAAATAAATGATCATGAGTTTATAATTGCTGATATTCCTGGATTAATAAAAGGAGCTCATACAGGGTCAGGTTTAGGAACTAGATTTTTGGGGCACATAGAAAGATGTAAGGTTTTATTACATATGATTGATTGCTGTGATGAGGATCCTGTCAAATCATGGAAAATCATTCAAAAAGAGATTAAAGAATATGGAGCTGACCTAAAAGAAAAAGAATGCATCACAGTATTGACTAAGACAGATGCCTTGCTTGATGAATTAAATGATGAAATTGAACATAATTTAAAAAAAGCAGGTGTAACAGAAGTAATTAGAATTTCTTCTATTACGGGAAAAGGTCTAAAAAGTCTCTTAGGAAAAGTATCAAAAATTATAGTTAATTATGACAAATCAGAAACTAATATTTCTCATGTACATTGAAATTTTTTATAGCATTGTGTTAATTCTATATAAGTTTTTAATCAGCAATTATGGTTTATATCAAAAGTAATGAAAAAACAATTTACACTACCTAAGTCAGACACAGAGTGCTTAAAAAAATTTTTTTTACCTTATAAAAGAATAATAGTTAAAGTAGGTAGTTCATTACTTATAAATAAAGACTTTCTAAAAATCAGAAATGAATGGCTTAATGCTTTATCTGAAGATATATCATGGCTTCAAAGTTTCAAAAAAGAGATCATAATTGTTTCTTCTGGAGCAATAGCTTTAGGCCGAAGTTCTTTTGGAGCAGAAAATAAAACTTTAAACTTAGAAGAAAATCAGGCAGCAGCTGCAATAGGCCAAATAGAACTTGCATACTCTTGGAAAGCGGCACTTGAAAAATTTAATTTAAAATGTGCTCAAATCTTACTTTCTCCTGATGATACTGAAACAAGAAGAAAACATTTAAATGCAAGAGCGACTATAGCTAAATTAATTGAAGCAAATATAATTCCTGTAATAAATGAAAATGATACAATTACAACAAGCGAAATAAAATTTGGTGATAATGACAGATTAGCTGCTAGGGTAGCGCAAATGTCATCTTCAGATTTGCTGATCTTGTTATCAGATATTGATGGTCTCTATGATAAAAATCCTCATTTGTCAGAAAAGGCAAATCATATTCCAAAAGTAAAGGAAATTAATGATGATATATTGAAAATGGCTGGTTCATCTCATTATAAATTTTCCTCTGGAGGAATGATAACTAAGCTTGAAGCAGCTAAAATTTCTAGTCTTTCCGGATGCAAAATGATTATTTGTAATGGAGAGGAAAACCATGCAATTTTAGAATTAGCTAAAAAACGTAAATATACAATTTTTGAAGTAAAAGATACTCCTTTATCAGCGCGTAAAAAATGGATTGCTGCTGGATTGAATTTCTCGGGCAGAGTAACTGTTGATGAAGGTGCATCCAAAGCGTTAAAAAATGGAAGCTCTCTTTTGCCAGCTGGCGTAATTAAGGTTGATGGAAGTTTTGAAAAAGGTGACTTAATTGAGATTTTTAGCCATAATGGAATTAAAATAGCATCTGGATTAACATCATATAACTCTCAAGAAATTGTTACAATTGCTGGAAAAAAAACTTATGATATTGAAACCTTACTTGGTTACATGGGGCGTGATGAATTAATCCATAGAGATGACTTAGTGTTAGGGAAATAAAAATTTTAGACTAGTTTCAAATGATAAAAAAAATTTTAAAAAAAATAGGTAAGAATTCAATAATCTCACAAAAAGAAATTGCCTCAGCAGCACATGAAAAAAGAAACGCTGTGCTTAAATTGTCTTCAGAAATAATAAGCAAAAATACTAATAAAATTATTGAAGCAAATAAAGAAGACTTACTCTTAGCAAATAAAGCTGGATTGAAAGAATCATACATTGACCGACTACTTTTAGATTCAAAAAGGATTTCCGCAATATCAGAAAGCTTAATCAGTATTAGTACATTACCTGATCCTCTATCTGGTAAAATTACAAAATGGGAAAGACCAAATGGATTAGTTATTTCTAAGCAACCAACACCACTTGGTGTCTTAGGTATTATTTATGAGTCTAGGCCAAACGTAACAGTTGATGCTGCAGCTCTTTGTATAAAATCTGGAAATTCAGTTATTTTAAGGTGTGGCTCAGATAGTTATAATTCTTGTTATATTTTATCTGAACTTATCAGAGATGCCTTGCAGCAATGCAATCTTTCAAAAGACATAATTCAACTGATTCCATCTAAAGATCGAGATGCTGTAGATTATATGTTGAAGATGTCAAATGTTATTGATGTTATTATTCCTAGAGGTGGTAAATCATTGGTTGAAAAGGTTCAAAAAAACGCAAGAGTTCCTGTATTTTCACATCTTGAAGGTATATGCCATATTTATGTCGACCAGTTTGCTGAATTAGAAAAGTCATGTTCTGTAGTTATTAATGGTAAAATGAGAAGAACTGGGATCTGTGGCGCTACAGAAACATTATTAGTTAATGAACACATTGCAAAAAAATTCCTTCCTAAAATTTGCTCTGAACTTAATGAAAAGGGGTGTAAAATTGTAGGTGATGAGGTAACTAAATCAATAGTTCCTTTCATTGATCTTGCTATTGAGGAAGATTGGTCAACAGAATATTTAGCTCCAAAAATATCAATCAAGGTTGTTGGTGATGTTTATGATGCTATAGAACATATTCAAAAATTTGGAACGCAACATACAGACGCAATAATGACAGAAAATGAGGAAATAGCCAAAGTTTTTACAAATGCAGTTGATAGTGCGATAGTTTTAGTAAACGCTTCAACACAATTTGCTGATGGCGGTGAATTTGGACTAGGTGCAGAAATAGGGATTTCAACAGGCAAATTACATGCAAGAGGTCCGGTAGGCGCTGCACAGTTGACAAGTTTTAAATACGTTGTTCACGGTAATGGCCAGATCAGACCTTAGTAAAATAAGAATATTATCAAAATACATCTATAATAATAAGGGTTTAAAAATTGGTTTGATGGGGGGTTCGTTCAATCCGCCGCATAATGGACATCTGAAAATAGCAAAATTAGCACTTAAAAACCTTAACTTAGATGAGGTGTGGTGGCTGGTATCTACAAAAAACCCCTTAAAAACTTCTAAAGGTCTAATGTCACTTTCACAAAGGGTAGAACTTACAAAAAAAATTGCAAATCATCCAAAATTTAAAGTTTTAAATATAGAAAATAATCTGAAAACTAAAAATAGCTATGATTTGTTAAAAAAAATATTACCACGTTTATCTAATATGAAATTAATTTGGATAATGGGTTCTGATAACTTATTTAATTTCAGCAAATGGTATAAAGCAAAAAAAATATCAAACTTGATTCCTTTTGCAGTTTTTAACAGAAGGGGCAGCCCACTTAGATCAATTAACTCAAAGGGAGCATATGTTTTGGGCAAACGAATAAATTCTAGTAGGTTAAAGTTGCTTTCAATTTCAGAACCACCTATTTGGGGATATTTTCATAATGTTAATATCAATATTTCTTCAACTATAATCAGAGGATCAAAAGAATAGAATTTTTATTAATGATGTACTATATTTAAATTAAGGAGTTTGTTTACTATTAATAAAAAGAAAAAATCATTAAATATTCACTCATTATTAGTTTCTGAATTAGATAAACTTAAAGCTAACAATATTGTCCTTATTGATCTAAAAGATAAAAGCCCATTAGCTGATTTTATGATAATTGCAGGTGGCAATTCATCAAGACATGTTAACTCAATGGCACAAAAATCAGTTGAGTTTTTAAAAGACAATAAAGTAAAAAATATTTCTATAGAGGGGATGAAAAATTCTGATTGGGTTTTAATTGATGCTGGCGATGTTGTTTTGCATTTATTCCAACATGAAACAAGAGAATTTTATAATTTAGAAAAAATGTGGACTCAAAAAGGTGAAGCTGAAACTATTTTGATAGGAAGTGAAAATTAATTTATCAAAATGAAGTACAATATTTATGCAATTGGAAATATGAGACGTTCTCCAGAAGCAGAAATTTTTTTAAAATATTCCAAAAGAATTAAAAATATAGAATTTTTTGAGTATGTTTCGAATTTTGACGAAAAAAACAAAAAAATAAATGATGAATCAAAAAAACTATTATCTATGATAAAAAATAATGGAAAAAAAATTTTGCTTGATGAGAAAGGAAAAATATTATCTTCTTTTGAATTTTCAAAATTGATTTCAGATTGGAGAAACCATGGTCATAATATAATAAATTTTTTAATTGGTGGAGCTGATGGCGTTAATGAAAACATTAGTAAAAATGTTGATTTAACTATAAGTTTATCAAACATGACTTTTCCACACATGCTTGCTCGTATTGTTCTTGTTGAGCAAATATATAGGTCTGAAACCATTATAAATAATCATCCTTATCACAAAATATAAAGACTTAGAATTTAATCAAAAATAGAAATATGAAACCAATAACATTTTGTATACTTGATGGGTGGGGAATCTCAGAAAAATCACTAAAAAATGCAGTAAAGCATGCAAAAACTCCTAACTTTAGTCATTTAGAAAAAAATTTTCCTTCAACGCAAATTTTAGCATCAGGCAATGAAGTTGGATTGCCTAAAGGTCAAGTTGGAAATTCTGAAGTAGGACATATGAATATAGGATGCGGTAGAGTTATTAAACAAGATTTACTTAGGATCGATGAAGCTTTTCAGTCAAGTTTTCTTGACGAAAATAATCTGATAGACGACTTTGCAAGCAAAGTGAAAATAAATAAAGGTGTTGCACATATTATTGCTCTGATAAGTGATGGCGGAGTTCATTCCAAAGATGAACATATACTCAAAATTTCACAATCATTAGCAAAAAGAAAGATTGAAGTTTTAATTCATGCATTTACTGATGGTCGTGATACTTTACCTAATTCAGCTTTAGATAATCTTGTTAGTTTCAATGACAAGCTTCCAAATGGTGTGAAAATAGCTTCTGTAATGGGTAGATACTATCCAATGGACAGAGATAACAGATGGGAAAGAACTTTTATCGCTTGGGAAACGTTAATGCTAGGAAAGGCCAAACATTGTTATAAAAATGTTAAATTACTTATTCAAGAAGCCTATAGTAGAGGGGAAACAGATGAATTTATTTCTCCTTCACTAGTTGAAGAAGACAAAATTAAAAAATTTGAAGGCATGAATAATGGAGATGGTTTATTAATAGGTAATTTCAGATCAGATAGAGTTCGGCAAATTATTTCTTCATTAATAGATAGAGATTTTGAAAAATTTAAAAGAGAAAAATTTATTAATTTTTCTGCCCGTATAGGTATGGTACCTTATTCAGATAAAATTGATAAGATGTTGCCAAGTCTTTTCCCAAAACATAAAATAAAAAATTCTTTAGGAGAGTTAGTATCTAATTCAGGTTTAAGACAATTAAGAATTGCTGAAACAGAAAAATATCCACATGTAACTTTTTTCTTCAATGGTGGTAATGAGACGGCCTTTCAGGGTGAAAAAAGAATCTTAATACCGTCTCCAAAGGTTGCAACATATGATTTATGTCCTGAAATGAGCGCTAATGAAATAAAAAAATCAATTATTAAAAACATTAATTCAAAGCAATTTGATATTATAATTGCTAATTTTGCAAATCCAGACATGGTAGGCCATTCAGGTAATTATGAAGCAACTATAAAGGCAGTAGAGTTCGTTGACAAATGTATAGGTTCAATCTTAAAAGCTGTAAATAATAATAATGGTATTTTAATTTTGACATCTGATCATGGAAACAGTGAAGTTATGTGGGATGAAAAACAATCCTCAAAGCACACAGCTCATACATATAACCCTGTACCTTTTATTTTAGTAAATGGAGAACCCAATATAAAATTAAGAAATGGAAAATTATCAGATATTGCACCAACAATTTTAGATTTATTAAAAATAAATAAACCAAAAGAAATAGAGGGTAAAAGTTTGATTATTTCATAATTAAATATAATATTAGTATGTTAAGTCTGAATAAAAACCATTAAATGGAGAATTACTTGTTTGTTTCAAAAAAAATTATTTCAATTTCATTGATTTCAGCTTTTTTTCTTTTAGCTGTTGGTTATTTTTCTCCATTCAATCTAAGTGTTGAGGCTAAAAATTCAGAAACCTACAGACAATTAACTTTATTTGGAGATGTTTTTCAGAGAGTGCGAGAAGCTTATGTTGAGGAGGTTCCTGATAAGAAATTAATTAAATCAGCTATAAATGGAATGTTGGCGAATTTAGATCCTCATTCTTCATTTATGGATGATGAAGACTTTGAAGACATGCAAGTTCAAACCAAAGGAGCTTTTGGTGGTCTTGGTATCGAAGTTACAATGGAGGATGGATTTGTTAAGGTCGTTTCACCTATAGATGATACTCCTGCAGATAAAGCTAATATTCAGCCAGGTGATTTAATAATTGGGATAGATGATGAAGGCGTTTATGGCTTGACTCTAGATGAAGCTGTAGAAAAATTGAGAGGAGAAATTGGCGAACCAGTTGTCATAACAATTAGAAGAGGGAATATAGACCCCTTCGAAGTAAAAATAATTAGAGACGAAATTAAAATATCGTCTGTTAAAAGTGAAATTTTTGATAATATTGGTTATATAAGATTAACAACTTTTAGTCAGCAAACAACACCTGGTCTTGTAAAAGAAGTTCAAAATTTTAAAAAAGAATTAGGTGATAAGTTCCAAGGGATTGTTTTAGATTTAAGAAATAATCCAGGTGGTTTATTATCTGAGGCTATTTCTGTGTCAGATTCGTTCTTGGAATTAGGTGAAATTGTATCTACTAGAGGAAGGGACGGCAAAGACTCAACTCATCATTATTCTCGACCAGGTGATATTATTAACGGTTTGCCATTGGTTGTTTTGATTAACAGTGGTTCAGCTTCAGCCTCTGAAATTGTTGCTGGCGCACTTAAGGATCACAAAAGAGCAGTTATTCTTGGAACAAGATCTTTTGGAAAGGGTTCTGTCCAAACTGTTATTCCTCTACCTGGACATGGAGCTATGAGATTAACTACTGCGAGATATTACACACCATCAGGAATTTCTATACAAGCAAAAGGAATTTCGCCTGATATAGAGGTCGAGGTGGCAAAGATAGAGCCAATAGATTTTGGGATAGTTAGAGAAGAAGATATTAGAGGAGCCCTAGACAAAAAACAAGAAGACGACAAAGCTAATAAAATTGCTGATAATGAAGATAATATATCTGAAACCTTAAGTAATGATAATGAAACATCACTTGGTGACAGCTTAGACGTTTCAGAGAAAAGGCAAGATGAAATAGATTTTCAATTATCAAGGGCACTAGACTTGATTAGAGGAGCATCTGTTTTTAATAGTCTAAAAAAATAAAATTTATTATGCATCAATCAAAGCCTTATCGAAAATGTGTTGGATTAGTTATAATAAATAAGGATAATAAAATTTTTGTTGGGAAAAGAATTGACTCTAATTTGAATGCTTGGCAAATGCCCCAAGGTGGTATTGAACCAGGAGAAAATCCTCTTGTCGCTGGCTTAAGAGAAATGGAAGAAGAAATTGGAACAAAAAATGTTGAGTATTTGGATGAAATTAATTCGTGGCTGAATTATGACATCCCATCAAATCTTTCAGAAAAACTCTGGAACGGAAAATACAGAGGACAAACTCAAAAGTGGTTGGCTTATAGGTTTCTTGGAAAAAATGATGAAATTAATATTAAAACTAAAAATCCAGAATTTATTGATTGGAAATGGGAAAGCCATAAGAATTTACCCAGTTTAGCAGTTCCGTTTAAAAGAGATATATATTTACAAGTAATTGCAGGTTTTAAAAAATATATTAGCTAAAAATTAAATTAATTTTTAACTTGTTCTAAAACAAATTCAAGCCATTTAAGCTCATCATTATTTGCTTTTTCTTCTATAGGGTTTTCAAAACTATTTTCTTTGTCTTTATGAAATTGATATTTTTTTTCAATTTCATTTTTATCTAAACTTTTAGCAATTTCAGCTCTTTCAACTAAAATAGAGCATCCTTGAGGTGTAACATCTGCAATACCACCATCAATTATGATTTCATTTGATGCATCATTATTTTCATATACTGTAACAATGCCCCTATTAAGTGTAGATAATGTATGTGCATGCAATGGAAGAACACCAAAATGACCTTCGCTACCTGGCACAACCACCATCTCAACTTCCTCATTGATCATGGTTTGAGTGGGTGTAATAACCTCTAATTTAGTTTTATTTTCCATTTATAAATATTTACCAATTAACTAAGCTGCAGAAGCTTCAAGTTTTGCACCTTTCTCAACAGCTTCTTCAATTGTCCCTACCATATAAAATGCGGCCTCTGGTAGATGATCATATTCTCCATTAACAATACCTTTAAACCCCTTTATTGTATCTGCTAAGGATACAAGCTTTCCAGGTGAGCCTGTAAATACTTCAGCAACATGAAAAGGTTGTGATAAAAATCTTTCAATTTTTCTTGCTCGTGCAACTGTCAACTTATCTTCTTCAGATAACTCATCCATACCTAAAATTGCAATAATGTCCTGTAAGGCCTTGTATTGTTGTAAAATAGATTGAACAGATCTAGCTGTTTCATAATGCTCCTCACCAACAACTCTTGGGTCCAGCATTCTTGATGTTGAATCTAGAGGGTCAACAGCAGGGTAAATACCTTTCTCAGAAATCTGCCTTGATAAAACAGTTGTAGCATCCAGGTGAGCAAAAGATGTTGCTGGGGCAGGGTCTGTTAAATCATCAGCTGGAACATATATTGCCTGCACTGAAGTAATAGATCCCTTTGTAGTCGTTGTTATCCTTTCTTGCAAAGCGCCCATATCTGTAGATAGTGTAGGCTGATATCCAACAGCTGATGGAATTCTACCTAACAATGCAGATACTTCAGAGCCTGCTTGTGTAAATCTAAATATATTATCAACAAAAAATAAAACATCTTGTCCTTCTTCATCTCTAAAATATTCAGCTAATGTTAATCCTGTTAATCCTACTCTTGCTCTTGCACCTGGTGGTTCATTCATTTGTCCATATACAAGTGCAGCTTTTGATCCTGGCCCATCTGGAATAATTACGCTGGATTCAATCATCTCGTTGTAAAGATCATTTCCTTCCCTAGTTCTCTCTCCAACTCCAGCGAAAACTGAGTATCCACCATGAGCTTTGGCCACGTTGTTTATAAGTTCCATAATAAGAACAGTTTTTCCTACTCCAGCACCTCCAAATAAGCCGATTTTTCCTCCTTTTGCATATGGTGCAAGCAAATCAACGACTTTAATGCCAGTTTCTAGAATTTCAGATTCGGTAGCTTGCTCAACAAATTCTGGTGCTGGCCTATGAATAGGATAAGATTTCTTACTCTTAATGGGCTTCTTTTCATCAATAGCATCACCAACTACATTTATTATTCTACCTAATGTTTCTGGGCCTACAGGAACAGTTATTGGAGCTCCTGTATCAATAGCATCCATATTTCTCACTAAACCTTCAGTAGCATCCATAGCAATACATCTGACTGTATTTTCTCCTAAGTGCTGCGCGACCTCAAGTACGAGCCTAGTTCCATTATTATCTACTTCAAGAGCATTTAATATCGGAGGAAGATTTTCATCAAATTTAACGTCTACTACAGCTCCAATGACCTGAGTAATTTTTCCAGATTTATTTTTTGCCATTGTATAATTTCCTTCTCTATAAAATAAAAATATTAAACCGCTTCAGCACCGGATATAATTTCAATCAATTCTTTTGTTATGAAAGCCTGACGGGTTCTGTTATACTCTAATGTAAGTCTATCTATCAACTCCCCAGCATTCCTTGTTGCATTGTCCATTGCAGTCATTCTAGCTGCTAATTCACCTGCTGAACTATCTAATAATGCACTATAAATTTGTGTTGATAAATTTCTTGGTAGCAAGTGATCTAAAATCATTTCTTCTTCTGGCTCATACTCATATGTACTTTCTTCATCATTATCTGGAGTCTCTGTATTAACGTCAGCTGGTATGAGTTGTTTTTTAGTTACAACTTGGGATATCACTGACCTAAAACGATTATAATACATTTCCACACAGTCAATTTTGTCATCTTCAAACAATGAAATAATTTGTAAAGTTATTGGAGATATTTTTGAAAATGATAAATTATCACCCTGTATCCCGGTAAATGAGCCAATTATTCGATCTCCCATTTCTCGTTTTAAGACTGTGCCAACTTTTCTGCCAACTAGTATTAACTTAACTTCTTTATTGTCTTTTTCGAGGTCATTAACTCTTTTTCTTATTTCTTTAGATATATTGTTGTTAAAACCGCCACAAAGGCCTCTATCTGCAGAAATTGCTACTAGTAAAACTCTATTATTTTCTTTATTGCCAAACAATAATTTTGGACCGCTCTCAGAATTAACTTTTGATGCAAGTGTAGATACTATGCTGCTCATTTTAGTAGCATATGGCCTTCCAGACTCGGCTTTTTCTTGAGCTCGCTTTAATTTTGCAGACGCAACCATTTTCATAGCAGAAGTTATTTTCTGCGTCGATTTAACAGTATTTATTCTAATCTTTAAATCTTTTAAAGAAGGCATTAAACAACAATTCCTATTTACTCAAAAGTTTTCATGAATTCTTCAATCGCTTTTTTTAACTTTTCCTCAGTTTTATCAGAGAGAGATTGTTCATCTCTTATTGATTTTAATATATCTTTATAACTTCCTTTAATTAGGTTCATTAGATCATTTTCAAATCTAGATATTTTATTTACATCAATGGCATCTAAATATCCATTAACTCCAGCATAAATAGAAACTACCTGTTCTTCCATTGGAAGTGGGCTATATTGTGGTTGTTTAAGTAACTCTACTAATCTAGATCCACGTGCTAATAGTTGTTGAGTTGAAGCGTCCATATCTGATGCAAACTGTGCAAATGCTGCCATCTCTCTATATTGAGCTAATTCAAGTTTAATTGATCCAGCAACTTTTTTCATCGCTTTTGTTTGTGCGGCTGATCCTACTCTACTAACAGACAAGCCAACATTTACAGCAGGTCTTATGCCTCTATAAAATAACTCAGATTCTAGAAAAATTTGCCCATCTGTTATTGAAATAACATTGGTTGGAATAAATGCTGACAAATCACCAGCTTGTGTTTCAATAATTGGAAGAGCAGTTAAAGAGCCAGATCCTAATTTATCATTAACTTTTGCAGCTCTTTCAAGTAACCTTGAATGAAGATAAAAAACATCCCCTGGAAAAGCTTCTCTACCAGGAGGTCTTCTTAAAAGTAATGACATTTGTCTGTAAGCAACAGCTTGTTTAGATAGATCATCATATACAACAACAGCGTGCATACCATTATCTCTAAAGTATTCACCCATTGCTGCAGCTGTGTAAGGAGCTAAAAATTGCATTGGAGCTGACTCAGATGCTGTAGAAGCAACAACAATAGAATATTCCATAGCTCCATATTCTTCTAATGTTTTTACTATTTGTGCTACAGAAGAACGCTTTTGGCCAACAGCAACATAAATACAAAATAATTTTTTGCTATCGTCTTTCCCAGCTGCATCATTAGTTTCTTTTTGATTAATAAATGTGTCAATGGCGATCGCGGTTTTTCCAATTTGCCTGTCACCAATTATGAGCTCTCTCTGCCCTCTTCCAATGGGAACGAGAGAATCAATAGCCTTAAGCCCTGTCATCATGGGTTCGTGCACTGATTTTCTAGGCATAATGCCCGGTGCTTTTACCTCAACTCTTGATCTTTTTGCACTTTTGGCAATAGGCCCCTTTCCATCAATAGGATTGCCTAGGCCATCAACAACTCTCCCTAACAATTCTTTTCCTACAGGCACATCAACAATAGATTTTGTTCTTTTTACAGTATCTCCTTCTTTGATAGCTCTGTCGTCACCAAATATAACAACACCAACATTGTCAGATTCCAAATTTAGTGCCATTCCCCTAATGCCGCCTTCGAATTCTACCATTTCACCAAGTTGAACTTTATCAAGGCCGTAAACTCTTGCGATTCCATCGCCAATACTTAATACCCTTCCAGTTTCTGAAACAGAAGCTTCACTTCCATAATCGGCAATTTGTTCTTTTAAAATTTTTGAAATTTCGGCAGCACTAATATCCATGGTTTAGACACCCTTCATAGTCATTTTTAATGAATTAAGTTTAGTTTTAATTGAACTATCAATCATTGTTGAACCTACTTGTAGAACTAAGCCTCCAATTAAAGATTTATCAACATTAGTTTTTAGTTCAATTTTTTCAGATTTTGTTAATTTTTTAACTTCTTTAATCAATGTGTTATTAATTTCATTAGAAATAGGTAAAGCTGTAGTTAATTCTGCTTTTATCTCACCTCTTTCTATAGAAAGTTTATTCAAAAATTGGTCTATTATATCTTCAATAAAATTCATTCTTCCATTTAAAGCAATTGTTCCCATGAATTTCACAATAAGAGAATGTGACTTTAATTTTTTCAAAATTTTTTCAATCACCTTAGCTTTATTTTCTCTTGAAATTACATGAGACTTGATCAGCTCATTTAAATTGCTATTTTTTGTAATCAAACTTTTAAGATTTAAGACATCTTTTTCGATATTTTTTAATGATTTTGACTCTAAAGAAAGTTCATAAAGAGCCTTAGCATATCTTTGACTAATTTCAGAATTACTTTTCAAAATAAATACCAAATATTAATTGATTTAAGGTTTACTATTTTTGGTTGTGGTGTTAGCACAAGGATCGAATTGTTGCAAGTATATGATTAACTAATATACATTAATTGAACATTTTTTTGTTATATTTCAAAAATAATAATTTCATAGGAATGAATAAGGATCAATATCAACTACAAGTTTAATTGTATAGGGTATCTTAATCTTATAGACCCAATCTTTTATTACTTTTTGTATATTTACTTCTTTTGTAGATTTTATGAGAAACCTATACCTATACTTTCCTCTAAGATAATACATTGGCGCAGGCGCAGGTCCGAGAATCATAACATTTTGAAAACTTGGTGATTTTTTCTTCAAATTAATAGAAAATGCCTCAAGTTCTCTTTGATTTTTAGAGGATATTATTATAGCAGCTAACTTTCCAAATGGTGGTAAATTAATTTCTTTTCGGTGTTTAGACTCAATTTTTAAAAATTCATCTCTATTGTTTTTACTTAATGCTTCAATAACCTGATTTTTAGGATCATAAGTTTGGATAACTACTAAGCCTTTTTTATTTTCTCTTCCTGCGCGTCCAGATACTTGGTGCAGAACTTGAAATGCTTTTTCAGATGCTCTTAAATCTCCCCCTGAAAGGCTCATGTCAGCATCTATTACACCTACGAGTGTTAAATTTTTAAAATTATGTCCTTTTGAAATTATTTGAGTGCCAATTATTAAATCAATTTTTCCATTTCTAATTCTTTTTAGAAAATCGTTCATAATTTCAGAGCTTTGGATTGTATCAGATGATAAAATCTCAATTCTAATATCTGGAAAATAATCAAGTATCTCTTCTTCAAGGCGTTCAACGCCTGGACCACAAGAAATAAAAGTCTCTTTTTCTGAACACTCATCACAAATCTCAGGTAATTTTTGCTGAATACCGCATTGATGACAAATTAATAAATTATTTTTTTTATGTTCTACTAGCCAGCTTTGGCAATTTTTGCATCCTAAACGGTAACCGCAAGAACTACAAAGTTTTAAAGGTGCGTATCCTCTTCTGTTTAAAAACAATAGTGTTAAATTTCTATTTACTAAATTTTTAGAAATTTCATCTTTAAGGGTAGGTGATATCCATTTATTGTATGGTAAATTAACTCCTTTCATGTCAATTAATTTTACTCTTGGCAACTCAGCATCGCCTATTCGTTCTGGTAATTCAATATGAGCAAATTTTTTTGTTTGGGTGTTTTGCCAAGTTTCCAAAGAAGGAGTAGCTGTTGATAAAATTACTGGAATATTCTCAATTTTTGCTCTTATTATACCCATATCTCTTGCATTATATAAAACACCTTCCTCTTGTTTAAATGAATGATCATGCTCCTCATCAATAACAATTAAACCCAGTGTTCTAAATGGAAGAAACAATGCAGATCTTGCTCCTACAATAACATTTACTTTACCTTTTATTATCTGGTCCCATGTTTCTCTTCTTACTTTTTTGGATAAATTAGAATGCCAAACCAATGGGGTAATTCCAAAACTATTTTTAAATCTCATTGACCATTCAGAGGATAAATAAATTTCAGGCAATAATACCAATGCCTGCTTTCCCTGTTTAAGTGTTTCAGCTATTATTTCAAAATAAACCTCTGTTTTTCCTGACCCAGTCAAACCATCTAATAAAACTGCATCAAATTTATTATTGCTTTTAATTCTATTGATTTTCTCAACAGCGTTTCTTTGGCTATTATTAAGTATTATGTTGCTATTTCTTAAAACTTTAAATTCAGGCAGACTTATATCTGAAGATACTTCCATTGAATTAATGATATTTAGTTTTTCAAGTTCTGAAATTGTGCGTTTAGATGCTCCAGTTTGATCAATGAGTTCTTTTGTCAAAATTGGTTTTGTTTGGCTAAGTGTTCTAATTATTTGTTTTCTTTTCTTAGTGAGTTTGAAATTTGGAAATAATTTTTTTAGTTTTGAAATATCAGGATTGGTATTGATGATCCACCCAATCGGCTTATTTTCCTTCTCAATAATATCAATATTACTTAATACAAGTTTGAGCACACTTCCTTTACTTGTGAAATTCCATTCTGCTACCCAGTTAATAAAGCGCATTAGATATCCTGACAAAATGTATCCATCAAAAACTTTAATTATTTGTTTAATTTGAATGTCTTTTCTGTCTTCTTGAAGCTTTTCAATAACACCCCAAGTTGCTTTCTTGCCAAATGGAACTTTTACTATTTGGCCTGCTTCAAGTTTTTGTATTTTATGGCAAGCGTAATCGAATGTTGATTGAGGGACACTTTTATGAAGAGAAACAATGACACTATATATAAATTGATTACTCAAGATTTTTATATTTCATTAGAAAATTATGTTATTAGCCCTAAATATATATTAAAATCTCAAATACTAAAATTAAAACTAGTTATAATTAAACTTGAAATAGATTATGACTGTTTAATTTGTTAAAATCATAACTAATAAGTTTAACAGAGGAATGAAATAAATGAAAATTTTTCTCGATAGCGCTGATATAAATGAAATTAAAGAGTTATGTAAAACTAATTTAATCGATGGGATTACGACAAATCCATCATTGATAGCAAAATCAGGGGGCAATATACTTGATGTAATTAAAGAAATTTGCGGTTTAGTTAGTGGGCCTGTAAGTGCTGAAGTTACAGCTACCGATCATAAAGCCATGATGATGGAAGCAGAAAAGTTACTAAATTTAGCTGAAAATGTAACAATTAAGGTTCCATTAACTTCAGATGGGCTTTTAACTTGCAAAGAACTCTCCAAAAACAATGTTAGTGTAAATGTTACACTATGCTTTTCAGCTTCACAAGCTATTCTTGCAGCAAAAGCTGGGGCAACATTTGTTTCACCATTTGTTGGGCGATTAGATGATATAGGTCAGAATGGATTAGATTTAATTTATGACATTGTTGAAATTTATAACAATTATAATTACAAAACACAGGTTTTGGTTGCTTCGATTAGAGGTGTAAATCACGTTATTGAGTCTGCTAAGATTGGAGCAGATGTTGTAACTATTCCAACAAAGACTTTTAAAGAAATGTTTAATCATCCATTAACTGACAAGGGTTTGAAAGCTTTTTTGTCAGATTGGCAGGATACAGGACAATCAATTTTATAATATTATAGATGTCAAAAAACTTCAAATTTGCTTTTTCAAAATGGCTTGAATGGCTTCAAAATGAAAAAAGGATAAGCATTAATACTTTTGATGCATATGAAAGAGATTTAACTAAATGGTCAGAATTTACTTCAAATTCAAATAATCCAAAAAAGAAAGATTTTAGATCCTACATGGGTTATCTTTTAGAAAAGAAAAATTCAAGAGCGAGTATCGCAAGAAAAATATCAAGCATTAGAAATTTTTATAAATTTGCTTCACAAAGGAATTTTTTATCTTGTGATGACATCGATCTTATTAAGTCTCCAAAATTACCACAATCACTGCCTAGGTCAATTTCCAATGAACAGGCCAATACTTTAATTGATTCAATTGGCAATGGCAGACCAGACTGGGAAGCTGCGAGAGACAAAGGACTTATTTTTTTGATGTATGGGGCTGGATTAAGAATTAGTGAGGCACTTTCTATAAAAAAAAATCAATGTCCATTAGGTGATTGGCTTCGTGTTGAAGGTAAAGGAGGAAAATTTAGAGATGTTCCTATTTTAAAAATTGTGAGACAAACAATTGATAGTTATCTTTCATTAATACCTAAAGAATTTGAAAATGATGAATATTTATTTGTCGGGCGAAGAGGAGGCAAGTTAAGTCCTAGAATAATTCAGAGGTTAATAAAAAATTTACGAATTAAACTCAATTTACCAGAGCACGCAACCCCGCATTCCTTAAGGCATGCATTTGCCACTCAGTTATTAGCTGGTGGTGGTGATCTTAGGTCTATACAAGATTTGCTTGGGCATTCAAGTTTATCAACTACACAAAGGTATACTTCAGTTGAAGTTTCTGGACTTATAGAGGTTCACAAAAATACTCATCCGCGTTCTTGAAGCGAAATTTATATATGAATTGCGCCGGTTCCAGCTGCTAAGGCAGCTTCTTTTACTGCTTCATTTAAAGTTGGGTGACCATGACATGTTCTAGCTATATCTTCAGCACTTCCTCCAAATGACATAGCTGTAGCTACTTCATGGACCAGATTACCCGCTTCGTGCCCAATTATGTGTACACCTAAAACTTTATCAGAATTTTTATCACTTAAAATTTTAACAAAACCATCTGTATGATTTATTGCTCTAGCTCTGCTATTGGCACTAAAAGGGAAAACTCCTTTATTATAGTTTATTTGACTTTCTTTTAATTCATCTTCTGTTTTGCCTAAAGTAGCTACTTCAGGTGAGGTATATACTATGCCAGGTACGAGGTCATAATTGACATGACCTGCGACACCATTCATTATCTCAACGGCTGCAATTCCGTCTTCTTCAGCTTTATGAGCTAGCATTGGTCCTGGAATCACATCACCAATTGCATAAATATTACTAACATTTGTTTCAAAATTATTATTGACTAAAATTTCACCTTTTTGAGAAAGTTTAATGCCTAATGTATCTAATCCAAGGTTTTGTGTGTTGGGTATCCTTCCTGTTGCAATCAAAACAACATCTGCTTCAAAAGAAAGATTTTCTTTTGTTGAATTATCGTTAGCAGAAAGATACACTGAGCCTTTGTCAACTCTTGCATCTTTAATTGCCGTATTTAATTTAAAATCAATACCTTGTTTCTGCAAAATTAACTTAAATTTTTTTGCAACTTCACTATCCATTCCTGGTAAAATTCTATCCAAATATTCAATAACTGTTACTTGAGATCCTAATCTTCGCCAGACCGTTCCCATCTCAAGGCCAATATATCCTCCGCCTACAACAATTAATCTTTTTGGAACTTTTTTGAGCTCTAAAGCCCCTGTTGATGAAACAATATTTTTCTCATCAATTTTAATCTTATTCAAAGGTGCTACTACACTTCCAGTTGCAATTAAAATTTTATTACTTTTAATAACTTCTTCTTTTCCATTCTTAGACACAATAATTTCATTGGGAGATGAAATATATCCATTGCCTTCAAAGGAAGAAATTTTATTTTTTTTAAACAAAAATTCTATTCCTTTAGTTAAATCTGAAACAATATTATCCTTATTTTCCATCATCTTTGTGATATTAAGTTTTACAGAAGACAGATTAATCCCAAAATCTTCTAATTGAGCAGAATTGATACTTTCATATTTCTCAGATGAGTTTAATAATGCCTTTGATGGGATACAACCAATATTAAGGCATGTACCTCCAAGTGATTTACGCTCCTCAATAACAGCTACCTTCATGCCCAATTGAGAGGCTCTTATAGCCGCAACATATCCACCGGGTCCTGCCCCAATAACAGTAAGATCAAAATCATTCATAGTTGTAAGTCTCCAATAATATTAAATACCTAATATCAATCTTCTAGGATCTTCAATGATTTCTTTAATTTTAACCAAAAATGAAACAGCTTCTCTGCCATCAATAATTCTATGGTCATAACTAAAGGCTAAATACATCATTGGCCGGATTTTAATATCATCACCAACTGCAATTGGACGTTTCTGAATTTTATGCATTCCTAAAATTCCAGATTGAGGTGGGTTTAAAATCGGGGTTGACATTAGGGATCCATAAACTCCGCCATTTGATATTGTAAATGTTCCACCGCTTAACTCATCCATCCCAATTTTGCCCTCTCGAGCTCTTAAACCCATATCACTTATGGCTTTCTCTATTTCAGCAAGACTTTTATTTTGAGCATCTTTTATAACTGGAACTACAAGCCCTTGAGGCGTTCCAACTGCAACTCCAATATTATTATATTTTTTATAAATAATATCATCTCCATTAATTTCTGCATTGACTGCAGGATAGGAGTTTAATGCTGAGATTGATGCTTTAACAAACATTCCCATAAATCCTAGTCTGACCTTATGCTCCTTTTCAAAATGGTCTTTATACTCAGATCTAAGTGACATAATAGAAGTCATGTCTACTTCATTAAAAGTAGTTAGCATTGCGGCAGTGTTTTGAGCCTCTTTAAGTCGTTTAGCAACAACTTTTCTAAGTCGTGACATTGGAACTCTTTCTTCGAGTTCATTGTTGCTAACAGTTTTACTGACCAGCTTAGGGCTATCTTGATCGCTTAATTTATTTAAAGCATCACCTTTCGTAATTAATCCGTCTTTACCAGAAGGTGTTATTTCTGAGGGATTTAAATTATTTTCAGTAACAATTCTTTGAACCGCAGGTGAGAGATGTTCATTTTTACTCTTATTTGTTTTTTCTGTGTCATCTAAAGCTGTTTCTTCTTTATTTTTTTGTAAAGAGGTATTTTTTGTTGGGCTTTCATTATTACTCTCGGATATAATTCCTAAAAGAGCTCCAACTTCAACACTTTCACCTTCTTTTGCTGAAATTTCTTTTAACACTCCAGAAATTGGTGATGGTACTTCTAATGTTACTTTTTCAGTTTCTAATTCTACAAGTGGCTCATCAGAATCTATACTTTCTCCAGGAGATTTCATCCATTTAGCAACAGTTGCTTCTACAACCGATTCTCCTAAAGTAGGTACTAATAACTCAACTGTCATATCAATTTTACTCCGTCCATTAATATTTATTCTGCTGCTGAAGCAGTGTTAATCTTCTCAAGGCCTAATGCTTGATTAACTAATAGTTTTTGCTCTTTTAAATGTCTCGACATAGTGCCTGTTGCAGGTGATGCAGCTTCTGGTCGCCCAACATAAACAGGTCGCTTATATTTACAATTACAGTCAATTAAAACTTTTTCTAGTCTTCTATCAATAAAACTCCAAGAACCCATATTTTCTGGCTCTTCTTGACACCATATAATTTCTGCCTGGGGACTCTTGGATATGAACTCTTGTAATGATTTTTTTGGAAATGGATAAATTTGTTCAAGTCTGAGAATTTTAATATTGAAAAGCTTATTTTTTTCTCTTGCTTCAAATAGATCATAGAACACTTTTCCTGAGCAAATTACTAATCTTTTTACATCTTTATCATTTATGCTTTTATTTTTATCATCCATTACACGATGGAAAGATTTTTCCTCAAGCATATCATCAAGATTTGATACACAGAGTTTATTTCTTAATAAAGATTTTGGTGTCATTATTATTAATGGTTTTCTAAAGTCTCTACACAATTGCCTTCTTAAAACATGGAAATAATTTGCAGGAGTTGAGCAATTTACAACTTGTAAATTATCTTCAGCACAAAGCCGTAAATATCTCTCTAATCTTGCTGAGGAGTGTTCTGGACCTTGTCCCTCATAACCATGAGGTAGTAACATAACTAAACCGCTCATTCTTAACCATTTAGCTTCTCCTGATGATATAAACTGATCAACTATTACTTGAGCACCATTAGCAAAATCACCAAATTGTGCTTCCCACATAACAAGTGCATTCGGCTCTGCTTGACTAAAGCCATATTCAAAACCCAAAACTCCAGCTTCAGATAATGGCGAGTCAATAACTTCAAAAGAGCCTTGATTTTCATTAATATTTGATAATGGTATGTATCTTTCTTCAGTATTTTGGTCAATAAATACAGCATGACGTTGGCTAAATGTACCTCGACCACAATCTTGTCCAGACAAACGAACAGGATTTCCTTCTAATAATAGTGTACCGAAAGCAAGTTGTTCAGCAGTTGACCAGTCTATATTAGTTCCGTCTTTGAGTGCTTTTTTTCTATTATCTAGTACTCTTTGTAATTTCTTATGAATTTCAAAATCTCTTGGAACGGAAGTCAGGATCTCTCCAATTTTTTTTATCTTGTCAATAGTAACGCCTGTAATTCCACGTCTTTCTTCTAACCCAGGTGCTTTCTTTAGACCAGTCCACTTGCCTTCAAGCCAATCAGCCTTATTAGGTAAATAATTACTTCCAGCTTGAAATTCTTCTTCTAAAAATTGGTTCCTATTATCGTAAACTCTTTTTGCCTGTTCTTCAGTAATCTTTTTTTCTTTAATTAGCTTATCTGCATATATTTTAGTTACAAAAGGATGATCAGCGATTTTCCTGTACATAATAGGCTGGGTAAATGATGGTTCATCCCCTTCATTATGACCATATCTTCTATATCCAATAATATCTATAACAGCATCTGCTGCAAACTTTTGACGGAATTCAGTTGCAATTCTTGAGACATGAACAACAGATTCTGGATCATCTGCATTTACATGAAAGATTGGTGCCATCACAATTTTTGCAACATCTGTACAATAAGGTGATGATCTTGAATAGGCTGGCGAAGTAGTAAATCCAATTTGATTATTAATAATCAAATGAAGTGTTCCACCAGTTTTATAACTTCTTAATTCTGCAAAATCAAAAGTTTCTGCAAGTATTCCTTGACCAGCAAATGCAGCATCTCCGTGAATAAGCAGTCCTAAAACCTTGTTTCTAAGTTTATCATTTCTTTGGTTTTGTTTGGCTCTTACTCTCCCTATAACGACTGGGTTTACAACTTCAAGATGTGAAGGGTTAGCATTTAAAGTAAAATGTACATTGACACCATCAAATTCTCTGTCTGATGATGAGCCCATATGATATTTTACATCACCAGAACCGCCAGTTTCTTCTGGATTAGAAGGATTTCCCATAAACTCTGAAATGATGGCTCGAAAAGGCTTTTGAAGAATATTATTTAATACATTTAATCTACCTCTATGTGCCATTCCAATTACTATCTCTTCTAACCCTAGTTGTGACCCTCTTTTGGCTATTTGTTCTATTGCTGGAATAACTGACTCACTTCCATCTAAACCAAATCTTTTTGTACCAGTGTATTTTTTGTTTAAAAATCTTTCAAAACTTTCTGCATCAACAAGACGTTCGTAAATAGCTTCTTTTCCTTTGTCAGTAAAATCAGTTTGATTTCTTATATTTTCAATTCTTTGCTGTATCCAGGATTTTTGTTCTGGGTCTTGTATGTGAAGATATTCAACGCCTATAGATCCACAATATGTGTCTTTTAATGTTGAAAGAATTTGTCTTAAAGAAGCTGTTTCAATTCCAAGAACATTGTCAATAAAAATAGGTCTGTCATAATCATTTTTCGTAAAACCATAAAATTCAGGATTAAGCTCTGGATGTTCTTCTTTTTTTTCTAAATTTAAAGGATCAGTTTTGGCTTCTAAATGACCCCGTGCCCTGTATGCACGTATCATCATCACAGCTCTTAAAGAGTCTATAGAAGCTTTTCTCATCTCTTCAGATGAAAGTGATGAGTTTTTATGTTCAAGATTTTCTAACTTTTCTTCAAATGCTTTGCCCTTTGCCCAAGATGGTATGTCATTTGAAGACCCAGTGTTTTGCATATCAGAAAACCAGTCATTCCAATTAGCATCAACATTCTTTGGGTTTTCCAGCCATTTTTCGTATAAATCAGCAATGTATGTAGAGTTTAGACCATTTAAAATAGTAGCATCTAAAAATACTTCATCCATATATAATGCCTTTACTTTTTAAAATTTCTTCATGGCTTCAATAATAGCTTCACCAAGCATACCAGGGCTATCAGTTACATTAATTCCCGCGCTTCTCATTGCATCAATTTTGGCTTCTGCACCTCCACTTTTGCCTGAGACTATAGCGCCAGCATGTCCCATTCTTCTTCCTGGAGGAGCAGTTCTACCCGCAACGAAACCCGCAACTGGTTTTTTAATTTTTGAAGATTTCAAAAATTCTGATGCTTCTTCTTCAGCAGTTCCTCCAATTTCACCAATCATAATAATAGCATCAGTTTCTTCATCTGAGAGAAATAGATCTAAACAATCAATAAAATTAGTTCCGTTCAAAGGGTCGCCACCAATTCCAACACATGTGGATTGCCCAAGACCAGCAGCTGTGGTTTGTCCAACGGCCTCGTATGTTAATGTACCTGACCTTGATACAATTCCAATTTTACCTTTTTTGTGTATATGACCAGGCATAATACCAATTTTACATTCATTGGGTGTAATAATACCCGGGCAATTAGGTCCAATTAGTCTTGAACCAGAATATTTTAAAGCATTTTTAACTTTCACCATATCAAGAACAGGAATTCCCTCAGTGATACAAACAATTAAATCAATTTTAGCGTCAATTGCTTCTAAAATTGAATCAGCTGCAAACGCAGGAGGAACATAAATTACAGACGCATTAGCTGAGGTCACGTCTATTGCTTCATCTAAAGTATCAAAAACCGGTAAATTTAGGTGGTTTTGACCTCCTTTTCCAGGTGTAACTCCACCAACCATTTTTGTACCATATTCAATAGCTTGTTGGCAGTGAAACGTTCCTTGGCTTCCTGTAAAACCTTGGCAAATTACCTTTGTATTTTTATCCACTAAAATTGCCATCAAGAATTTTCCTTTACAGAAGATACAATTTTTCTAGCAGCATCAGAAAGATTGTCAGCAGCAATAATATCTAACCCGCTATCTTTCATAATTTTTTTTCCTTCTTCTACCTTTGTTCCTTCTAATCTAACTACAAGTGGTATTTTAATTTCAAGCTCGTGTGCTGCAGCAACAACTCCTTCGGCAATAATATCACACCTCATTATTCCACCAAAAATATTTACTAAAACACCTTTCACATTTTCATCTGAAAGAATTATTTTAAACGCTTCAGTCACCTTCTCTTTTGTCGCGCCTCCTCCTACATCTAGAAAATTAGCAGGTGAACCCCCTTCAAGTTGAATAATATCCATCGTTGCCATTGCAAGACCTGCTCCGTTAACCATACATCCAATATTTCCATCTAATTTAATGTATGACAAATCATACTCTGATGCTCTATGTTCAAGTGGATCTTCTTCACTAGGATCTCTCATTTCAATGATTTTAGAATGACGAAAAAGTGCGTTATCATCAAATGACATTTTGGCATCAAGTGCTATTAGCTCATCTTTTGTATTAATTACTAAAGGATTTATTTCAATAAGCGATGCGTCATTTTCAACAAAAGTATTATAAATGTTTTTTAGAAACAACGTCGCTGGCCTTATTGATTTTCCTGAAATATTTAAAGCCGAGGCCAATCTTCTACCATGAAAATCCTGAAACCCAGTAGATGGGGTAATTCCAAGCTTTAAAATCTTTTCGGGTGTTTCTTCGGCGACTTTTTCAATATCCATCCCCCCTTCTGTAGAGGCAATAAATGTAATACAACCTGAGTTCCTATCGACTAAAACAGACAGGTACAATTCTTTTTTAATATCGCAACCTTCTTCAATATATAACCTTTTTACTTCTTTGCCTTGAGCACCAGTTTGTGGTGTAACAAGAATCTTTCCAAGTATTTCCTCTGCTGCATTTTTTACTTCATCAAGACTATTAACAACCTTAACTCCACCTGCTTTCCCTCTTCCTCCAGCATGTATTTGAGCTTTTACAACCCAAATTGGGCCACCAAGTTTTTTTGCAGCAGTTAAAGCTTCGTTTACAGAGAAGGCTGGCATTCCTCTAGCAACATTTACTTTATTTAAATTTAAAAGTTCTTTTGCTTGATGCTCATGAATGTTCATTGTCTATTCCATTTTAGAAGCGATAGAGTTCAATTGTCTAACTGCTTCAACTGAGTTATCAAACATTGTTTTCTCTTCATCATTTAATTTGATCTCAATAACTTTTTCAATACCATTTTTACCAATGATAGCTGGAACACCAACAAATATGCCATCCAATCCGTATTCTCCATTACACCACGCAGCACACGGTAGAAGCCTTCGTTGATCTTTTAAAAAAGACTCTGCCATTTCAATAGCTGAAGAGGCTGGAGCATAAAATGCAGAACCTGTTTTCAATAGGCCAACTATTTCAGCTCCACCATCACGAGTTCTTTGAACTATTGAGTCAATTTTTTCCTGTGTTGTCCAACCCATTTCAATCAAATCAGGAACTGGAATACCAGCAACTGTTGAATACCTTATTAAAGGGACCATACTATCACCATGACCCCCTAATACAAATGCTGAAACATCCCTAACAGAAACATTGAATTCTTCAGCCAAAAAATATCTAAATCGAGCACTATCCAGTACCCCAGCCATACCAACGATTTTATTTGTTTTTAATCCCGCAGCTCTTTGCAAAACACCAACCATGGCATCAAGTGGGTTTGTAATACAAATAACAAAAGCATTAGGGCAATTATCGGCTATACCTTTACCAACCTGTTTCATTACATTGGTATTTGTTTCTATGAGGTCATCTCGACTCATGCCTGGTTTTCTTGGCACACCTGCCGTCACAATAACAACATCAGAGCCATTTAAGACTGAATAGTCATTCCCTCCAGTAAGTTTTGCATCAAATTTCTCAACTGGTGATGCTTGGACTATATCAAGAGCTTTTCCTGAGGGTATGCCTTCAGCAATATCAAAAAGAGCAACATCACCAAGCTCCTTTATTCCTGATAATAATGCAAGTGTCCCACCAATATTCCCAGATCCTACAAGTGCAATTTTATTTCTAGCCATTAGTTATTCTTTCATGAAATTATCTATAAGTTTTTAGCTTAAAAATTCCTTTACTACAACAGCTTGGCTAATATTATGTAATTAATATTCAGCTTTATCTTGGGGTTGTTGTTAATTCTCTAAGCCTAGACTTTGTTCTTTCAAATTCAAAGCGCCAGTCACTTCCAGTGTAAATATCATCAATTGGTTTTTCAGCAGTGCAGATCATAAAGCACTTTGCTTCATACAAAGCGTCAACTAGCCACATAAACCTTCTTGATTCGTTTCTATTATAGTCGTTCAGGATGGGTATTTTATTTATTAATAAGCCTCTATATCGAGAAGCAACTTCTATGTAATCACGTGCGGCAAGTTTTTGCTCACAAAGGTCACTAAAATCAACAAATGCCACTCCGGATGCTGCAGATGGTATAAAGATTTGTCTTCCAGAACTTGGTATATGATCAGTTTTTGGACTCATCTCGCCAGTTAATTTAAAAAAGTCTTCCTTTAAAATCTTTGAGTTTTTATTTGAAAGTGGGTTAAACCATCCTTTCATACCTTTTCTAGCAGACAACCTAAAATCTTCAGATCCTTTAATTTCTAAAATTTCACAGTTTTTGTTTAAATCATCTATAAATGGTAAAACTCTCTCTCTATGTAATCCCTTTTCATAAAGTTTTTCAGGTGGCCGGTTTGAAGTAGCAACAATCGTTACTCCTCTCTTCCATAAACCTTTAAAAAGCCTATTTAAAACCATTGCATCTGCTATATCTCTTAATTCCATCTCGTCGAAGCATAACAGCTTTGCCTTTTGTGAGATTAATTTTGCTGCATGATCAGGAACATTGTTAATTTTATCATTTTTTCTAATATCATGAATTAAATCATGAGTTTCAGCCATAAAGTTATGAAAGTGAGTTCTTTTTTTATTATGGATATTAACGTTTGCAAAAAACAAATCCATTAACATGGATTTTCCTCTTCCTACACCTCCCCAAATGTAAACCCCTCTTATTTTTTCAATCTTTTCTCTTCTTGCAAAATTAGATAATCGACTTAAAAAACTATTTTCTTTTTTTAATGATAATTCTTCTGATAGTTCACTCAACTTTGCGATTGTTGTTTTCTGATAAGGATCATTGTTTAATTTACCATCTTCAACAAGTGATTTATATTGATTAATAAGAGATAATTTACTCAATCTTATTATGCCAATCTTTTTGGCGCAGGGCTCTTATCAATATTTTCCATCATTTGATTAACTAATTTTTTGTAAAGCATTGATCTAACTGATGAATAATTTTTATTATCATAAAGGTTAAATGTTTCATTTGGGTCATTTTCTAAATCATATAATTCCCCAAATTCTTGGTCCTTATATAAAGTAAATCTGTATCTTTCTGAAATAAGCGATCTTACAAATGCTGGTTTATCAAAACCAAAACGAACAATATTATCATGAAATTCAATCATCAGATCTTCTCTGAAAGATATCTTTCTCTCTATACTTTGCAAAAAATCCACTCCCTGAATGCCCCAGTATGGTTTAACATTGGCTCTGCTTAAAATAGTAGGAGCAATATCTATAGTAGATAAAAGAGAATCTGAATTTTTTGGTGATCTATTTTGTGGGTCTGACCAAATAAAAGGAACATTGGTTATAGATTTAAATGGTAAAGCGCCCTTAAGCATTAAAGAAAAATCGCCCATATAGTCACCATGATCAGAAGTAAAAATAATAGTCGTATTCTCGTATAAATTTCTTTTCTTAAGAGTGCTGATTACAGAACCTACAGCATCATCTATCATTGTTATCATTCCTGCAGTTAAGGCCATACTTTCTTGAATATGTCTTTTTTCTGCAAGAAAAACTGAAGTTTTGCTAACTGGATCCTTTCCATCTAGAAAATCTTTATAAACTTTTTGCATGGGGGGTATAGGATTTTTGTGTGAGCTGTAGTCTAATGGGACTTCAAAATCGTCAGGGTTATACATATCCCAGTATTTTCCGGGAGGTGTGAAGGGATGGTGAGGATCTGGGAAAGAAACGAATGAAATAAATGGCTTATCATTGTTTAATGCATTAAAATATTCATTAGCTTTTTTTTCAACAAAAGCTGTCGGATAAAATTCTTCTGGAACTGCTGTCCTATAACCTTGTCTACAAGAGTAATTATGAGCTAATTCATTTTCAGGGCCAAAGAATTTCTCCCAGTCTGGAAAGTTGCTTTGGAGCCATTGAAAATAATGTCCTTTGCAGTTGTTGCCATGGGCAGTTACTAAGTCAACATGTTCAAAACCATAGTATGGTTTTGGGATATCAAAATATCCAGGCTTTTGATAATTCGTTCTATCCTCATAGGTGTAACTATTAGCATCATTTATCCACGACTCTTTAATTGGACCTAGATCATCATCTTTTACCCAAGGGTGTGGTGGACCCGGATCAAATCCCTGTAGATGTATCTTGCCAAAGCTAGATGTTTTATATCCGGATCTTCTTAGCACTTCAACAAATGTAGTTGCGTTTTTGTTAAGATGGTTTCCGTTATACCTTAAACCATGAACAGATGGATATCTTCCAGTCATTAATGAAGCACGGTTTGGCATACAAACTGGACTTGCAACATAGAATTTAGAGAAATTAGTACCCTCTGATGCTATTTGGTCTATATTTGGTGTTTTAATTATTTTGTGACCATTACAACCTAAATAATCAAATCTAAGCTGGTCAGCCATAAAAATTACAAAATTTGGCTTATTCATAAACCCCACATAACTCTTTTAAAATAATTTTATTTTGCAAAGATATAGATTACAAGTATTTGTTAATAATAAATTTTAAAGGATTGTAAATGTCTGAAAATAAGGTTGTGCTCTTAGGTACCAAAGGTGGGCCTAGAATGGAAAAGGGATTAAGTTGGTCTACATGCTCAGTGATTGAAGTAAACGGTCATCCATATATTGTTGATTGTGGCCTCGGCGTTACAAGGCAGTTTGTTGAAGCAGGCTATTCATTAAGTCAAGTAGACAATATTTTTTTAACTCACCATCATTCAGATCATAATCTAGAGTTTGGACCTCTGGTGCATACTTTATGGACTTCTGGAACTTCAGACAAAGTTGATGTTTACGGTCCTGAAGGAACCAAAAACCTTCTGAGTGGTTTTCTTAAATCCTTAGAAATAGATATAAAAGTAAGAATAGAAGATGAGAAACAAAGAGATTTAGAATCTATAATTAATGTGAAAGAAATAAGTGAAGGTGTAATTATGCAAGATGAAAGAGTTAAAGTCTCTGCACTCAAAGTAGTTCATGGACTTCTTGAAAATTGTTTTGCATTTAAATTTGAAACTGAAAATAAAAAAGTCGTATTTTCGGGAGATACAATTTTTTTTCCTCCACTGATTGATTTTGCTAAAGATGCAGACGTTTTGGTTCATGAAGTAATGCTTAAAAGAGGTATAGAGGTTTTGGCTGAGAGGCTCAAAAAAGTTAAACCAAATTTAATTGAACACTTAATGATTAGTCATACTACTGCCGAGGATGCTGCTAAAATAGCAAAAGAGGCAAATGTAAAACATTTAGTCTTTAATCATTATGTCCCCCATATTCCTGGAGAATTTCCAATTTCTGAATTTTCTGAAGCGGCATCTAAAGTTTGGGACGGTAAAATAACAGCAGGTTATGATTTATGTGAAATTGATTTTTAGGAGACTAAGAATTGTCAAATGAATTTAAGCTGAATTTTAATTCTGAAATAGGTAACAATAAGGAGAGTATTTTATTTATTCACCCATTAGGTGCTGACAATTCAGTATTTGATTATGTTATTTCTAAATTAAAAAATAAATTTAATTGTTTCTCTGTAGATATAAGAGGACACGGAAAGTCCCCTATAACTGAACCTGGATTTAGCATTAGAGAAATGGCAAAAGATATATCTTATACTTTTAATTTTGATAAGCCAGTTAATGTAATGGGTGTTTCAATTGGAGGTATGATTGCTATGAACTTAGCAATTTATAAACTTATACCTATTGATAATTTAATTCTTTCAGATACAGGACATAAGATTGGAGATTTTGACCTATGGCAGCAACGTATAGACTTAGTAAATTCCGGTGGACTAAATAAAATTGTTGATATGGCATTAGAAAGATGGTTTCCCAAAAATTTTAGAGATACAGCTTCAGATGTGATTGAAGATTGTAAAAAACTTCAATTAAAAACATCAATGAAAGGATATATTGGGGCTTGCCAAGCAATTCAGAATGAAGACTTAACAGGCAAACTATCATTAATAAATCAAAGGACACTCGTTGTAAACGGCTCTGAGGATATTTCTACACCCCCAAAACTAGGAAAAGAATTAGCTAATCGTATATCTGGAGCATCTTTCAAAGAACTTAAAGGAATAGGCCATGTTCCACCTCTTCAGGATCCAGATTTGACTGCTAAAATAATTCAAGATTTTATATTGAAATAAATGAAAAGTTCAAAAAAAAAGTTATCCCCTGACGATGCAGAATTAAGAAAATCAGTTAAGCCAGTAATTTGCTATCCTACAGATTCTCTTAAATCACCAAATATGAATGATTATTTAATAGCTAGGAAAAATTTAAAAAAAATTGATCAAATAATTATTCCTCCTAGAGACGCTAAATGCTTTAGAGTTCCCAAATCACATTTTTTTCGCATCTACTGTCAAAATGGACCACAAGTTGGTGATTTAAACTTATGGAATGAACATAATTTAAATGAAAAGTTCTATTCTGGAAAAACAAGAGCTTTATACGGTACTCACCTTTCAACTAATGATCGACTTTGGTCGAGTCTCCCATATTTGAGGCCAATGGCAACCATTACGCATGATACGTTAGACTGGTATGGTTTTGATGATGATGGTGGATCTGTGCATGATGTAATAGGTACTCGATGTGATCCGTATACCGAGAAAATATTGTCTAATAAAGAATATCATTTTTGTTGCCATTCAAACTTGATAAGAGCTTTATCTAATTATAAAAATATTTCATATAAAGAAGCTGAAAATTATATTCATGACGTTTTAAATGTTTTTATGTGTACAGGTTTTACGAAGGATACTCACCAGTATTTCATGAAGGCAAGTCCAGTAAGAATAGGAGACTATATAGAGTTTTTCTCTGAGATTGATTTGCTTGCAGGTTTGTCTGCCTGTCCAGGAGGTGATTGTTCTTTATCTCATTCATCAGATGATGCAGTGTGTTATTCTCTCAAAGTAGAGATTTATGAATGTCTTAATAATGATTTGAAAAATTGGAGGGAACCAGAAACCTCAAATTACAGTGGTGATCATAAAAATTGATAAGTTTAATATTCTACTTTGTAAGATATTTAAAGGTAATTTAATGACAAAAGATAAAAAAAATAACAACTTTAATCAAGGCATGAAAACCAGAAGAGAAGTGCTTGGAAATATGCATGTAGATAGGGCAATTAAAAATACCAATCAAATTGATAAAAGATTTCAAGATTTTATAACAGAGAGTGCTTGGGGAACTTTATGGTCTAATGAAAAGCTATCAAAAAGAGATAGAAGTCTTATTACAATTTCACTTTTAGCAGCGTTAGGCCATGATGAAGAATTAGAAATGCATTTTAATGCATCAAAAAACACAGGTGCAACAGTCGATGAAATTTCTGAAGCGTTAATGCATGTAGCAGTCTATGCGGGTGTTCCTGCTTCAAATAATGCTCTAAAGATTTTAAAAAGAGTGTTTAAAGAAAGTAATTAATTTTATGTCTATAAATCCTTGGAACAGAAGAGACTGGTCAAATCACCCGAAGTTAATATATCCTGATTACAAATCTACTAAATTCAGAAACCCAAAAAATAAACTTATTAAAATTGAAAATTTTAAGGAAATTCCATCACCAAAATTTTCAAAAGATTGTATGAGACACATTGATGCAGATTTAACAAAAAATGCAAAAAAAGATCATGACCCTATTGGCGAAAGAATTATAATAATTGGAAAAGTGATGGATGAATTTGGACGAGCTGTACCTGACTGCCTTTTAGAAATTTGGCAAGCAAATTCTGCTGGTAGATATATACACAGAGAAGAAATACATGATGCTCCGTTAGATCCAAATTTTCTTGGTGCTGGTATGACTTTAACAGATAAAAATGGTGATTATAAGTTTACAACAATTAAGCCTGGTTCCTATCCTTGGGGAAATCACCATAATGCATGGAGACCAGCTCATATTCATTTTTCAATTTATGGTAGGTCTTTTGTGGACAGACTAGTTACTCAAATGTACTTTGAGGGAGATCCACTGTTCAAATATGATCCAATCTTTAACTCTGTTCCAGATAAAAAAGCCCAAGATAGGTTGATAGCAAAATTTTCAATTGAAGAAACCATACCTGAATTTGCGCATGCTTACATTTTTAATATAATCCTACGTGGACGTAACGCGACGCCAATGGAAATTTAAACTATGAAAAAAAATACATTCCTTCAAACTTCATCTCAAACGGTTGGTCCTTTTTTCGCTTACGGGTTAGCAGCACAACAATACCAATATGATTTTCCTAGCTTAGTTTCTGGAGACTTAAGGAAGAAAGATTTATTAGGTCAAAAAATTAATGTTAAAGGACAGGTAATTGATGGAAATGACACTCCAATCCATGATGCTTTAGTTGAAATTTGGCAGGCAGACCCAAATGGTAATTATAATACTAATCCAAATGGTAAATTTTTTGGTTTTGGAAGGATGGGTACAGGCAGTGGAGATTTTGTTGGTTTCAATTTTAAAACTTATAAACCTGGGATAACAGCACCTAATAGTGCTCCTCATATTAATATTACTGTCTTTGCAAGAGGCATGCTTAATCATTTATTTTCAAGGATTTATTTTTCTGATGAAGAAGAAGAAAATAAAAAGGATTTATTGCTAAATGAACTTGATACCTCTTTAAGGTCTCGTTTAATTGCTGAGAAAGAAAATGAAAATGAATATCGTTTTGATATATATTTACAAGGTGACAAAGAGACAGTTTTTTTTGATGTTTGATTTAGTTAGGAAATAAAATGGCAGAATTTATATCACTTAAAGAAGGAGTTAGTAAAACTCTTAAAAAAGGCGATACAGTTTGTTTTGAAGGCTTTACTCATCTAATTCCCCATGCATCTGCTCATGAAGTAGTTAGGCAAAAAATTGATGATTTGACTATAATAAGAATGACACCAGATGTCATTTATGACCAATTAATTGGTATGGGATTAGTAAAAAAAATGATTTTTTCATATGCAGGCAATCCCGGTGTAGGGTTGCTTAGAAGGTTCCGTGACTCAGTAGAGAAAGGTTGGCCAAATAAAATTGAAATTGAAGAACATTCTCACTCTGCTATGGCTCATGCTTATGAGGCAGGCGCTGCTGGTTTACCATGTGCAATTTTCAGAGGCTATATGGGAGCAGAACTTAAAAAAGTTAATAGCAATATAAAAAAAATTGAATGCCCGTTTACTGGTGAAGAATTAACAGCAGTGCCATCTTTGAAACCAGATGTCGCATTCATTCATGCTCAAAAGGCTGATAAAAAAGGAAATGTTTTAATTGAAGGAATATTAGGAGTTCAAAAAGAAGCCGTTTTAGCATCAAAAAAATCATTAGTTACTGTAGAAGAAATAGTTGATACTTTAGATTGTCATCCAAATGCAACTGTTCTACCTGATTGGACAATTTCTTTTATAAGTCATGTCCCTGGTGGAGCACACCCCTCATATGCAAGGGGCTACTACAAAAGGGATAATGCTTGTTACATTGAATGGGATAAAATAGCTTCTAATAGGGAAACGTTTAGAGAATGGATGGAAGAAAATGTTTTAAAAGTTGATGCTGAAGTTTTTAAAAGTAGAGTAGAAAAATTAAGAGAAGATAGATATGAATAGAGAGTATAATTCAGATGAAATGATGACAATAGCAGCATCAAGAGCACTCTCAAATAGTGATGTTTGTTTTGTTGGAATTGGTGCACCATCAGCTGCTTGCAACATTGCAAGGATGACACATGCTCCAGATATTACTCTTATTTACGAGAGTGGAACTATTGGAACAGCACCTAATATTTTACCATTGTCCATAGGTGATGGAGAGCTATGTGAAACTGCTATTACAACTGTAGCTGTGCCTGAAATGTTTCGATACTGGTTGCAAGGTGGAAGAATAACGATTGGTTTTTTAGGGGCCGCCCAATTAGATAAATTTGGTAATATTAATACAACAGTCATTGGAGATTATGGCAATCCTAAAACACGTCTTCCGGGAGGAGGTGGTGCGCCAGAAATTGCTTCTTCTGCAAATCAAATTTACATTATTATGAAGCAGTCTTTAAGAGGAATGGTTGAGAAAATTGACTTTTTTACGAGCTTTGGTCATGGTCAAGGCAATGAAAATCGTAAAGATATTAATATCTCTACTTTGGGTCCAAGCTTATTAATAACGGATTTAGCTATGTGGAAGCCTGATCCAGTTACAAAAGAGTTCACTGTTTTTTCTATTCATGAAGGTGTTTCTAAAGACATGATACAAGATAGTTGTGGGTGGAATGTTAAATACTCCAAAGATTTAAAAATTACAAAGTCACCAACAGAAATTGAGTTGAAAACCCTCAGAGAATTAAAAGAAAGAACAAAAAAAGCAAACTCAGCACAAGACAATAGATCATGATGGATGCATTTATTTGTGATGCGATTAGAACACCAATAGGTAGATTTGGAGGAGCATTATCTTCAATAAGAGCAGATGATTTAGCTGCTCTTTCAATAAAAGAGTTAAAGGAAAGAAACACAAGTATAGACTGGTCAATGGTTGACGAAGTAATTTTTGGATGCGCCAATCAATCAGGAGAAGATAACAGAAACATTGCTAGGATGTCATTGTTACTTGCAGGACTGCCTCAAACAGTTCCTGGGATAACAATTAACAGACTTTGCGCATCAGGGCTAGAGGCTGTTACATATGCTTCAAGAATGATTAAATCTAATGAAGCTCACCTAATTATAGCAGGTGGTGTTGAAAGTATGAGCCGTGCCCCATTTGTTATTCCCAAGTCAACCACTCCATTTTCAAGAAATGCTGAGATATATGATACAACAATTGGTTGGAGGTTTATAAATCCAATTATGCGTCAAATGTATGGTGTTGATTCAATGCCAGAGACAGCCGAAAATGTTGCAGAAAGATGGAATATAAGCCGTGAAGATCAAGATAAGTTTGCTTATTGGTCACAAAAAAAAGCAGCAGAAGCAATTTCCAAAGGAAGATTCGATACAGAAATTTTCAAGGTAAAGATTATTCAAAAAAAGGAAGAAAACTTTTTAGATAAAGATGAACATCCACGTTCTGATACACTGCTAGAAAAATTAAGTACCTTGCCAACACCATTTAGGAATAATGGTACTGTTACAGCTGGAAATGCGAGTGGTGTTAATGATGGTTCTGCAGCCCTAATAATTGCATCTGAAAAAGCTATTAAAGAATATAATTTAATCCCAAAAGCTAGGATATTAAGCTCTGCCGCAACTGGTGTTGAACCAAGTGTTATGGGAATTGGACCAGTTTCAGCAACAAAAAAAGTTCTTTCACTTTCAAATATCAATTTAGCCAATATAAATATTATTGAGCTTAACGAAGCATTTGCATCTCAAGCTTTAGCAACAATGAGAGATCTATCATTGTCAGACGATGATGAAAGAGTAAACATTAATGGTGGGGCAATTGCTTTAGGCCATCCACTTGGTATGTCTGGTGCAAGGTTAGTGCTTACAGCAACTGAACAATTACACCAAAGTAAAAATAATAAGTTAGCACTTTGCACAATGTGTGTTGGGGTTGGTCAGGGCAGTGCAATTATTTTAGAAAAATTATAAAACTGATTATAATGGTTCTACTCCAAGATTTTTTCTAAATCGATTTTTTAGTTCAACACCATCTAATATTGGAAGCTTTCTAGGAGGGTTCTGAGACTTAATTTTTATATTTGCAAAAATAGGTCCTTTTACTGGAGGTAGGATTTCTATTAAGTTTTCTAGGTCATTATTTGAGACTACATCAAAAAAAAATTCAAATTTAGAAGCTTCTGCTATTTTACACAAATTTATTCCGTATGAAGTATGGCTTTTTTGCATGCCAGTTTCTCCAAAATGACCATTATCTAACACTACAATTGCTAAATTATTCGGTTTTTGGACACCAATAGATGCTAAGGAACCTAGTCCCATTAATTGTTCACCATCTCCAGTTATAACTATGACGGGTGTATCTGGTATTGACATTGCTAATCCGAGGCCAATCATTGCTGTGCCTCCCATTCCACCCCATAGGTAAAAGTTTGAATGGCTGTCTCCTGCATCAAATACATCATATGTTGGTGAGCCAAGTCCTGTTATAATCTTAGCATTACCTCTATGATCAACAATTTTTTTAACTACATTTCTTCTTTCTAGCAGGGTATTATCGTCTACCATTTCTTTTTTCCTATTAAGCGTTGAGATAATAATATAGCTATTTGTTGGTCACTTGAAAAAGCTCCATATAAAGCAGCGTCTACCAATGGACAAACATCTGATGGATGGGTAGCACGGTGAACAATTATGCCCATAGCTTCAAGAGTTTTTTTAGTGGCTTGGCCCATGGGTATTTGCCATGAATTAAATTCACCAAATTCACCTCTCATTGTAATTAAAGTTACAAATGGAAAATTACATTTCGACAATATTGAGAGCATGTTTATACAGTTTCCAACTCCGCTGCTTTGCATTAGCAAAACTGACTTCTTATTGCCTAACCAAGAACCGCTTGCAAATGCAACTCCTTCTTCTTCAGAAGTTAAAACAACTGGTTTCAATAACTTGTTTTTTTCTGCTAATGCAATTAATTTAGCGTGACCAGCGTCGGGTACATAAGGTAAAAAATCAATCTTATGATCTAAAAGTAGAGAAAATAATTTTTCCTCCCAATTATTTTGAATATCATCAACTTTCATTTTTAAGTGATATAACCTAAATAAAATATTTATTAATTAAAAGATTCTAAACATATGATTAATTATTATTTTTGTTATAATATCAATTAATAATAATAACTTTATATATAAATTTATTTTTGATTATCATTAAATTCAAGACTATTTATAATTAGTACTTTATTCCGATAAAATATGATTACTGGTATAAAAAGAAAAAACAAAAGACGAGGTTCTCAACAAATTATTGAGCAACTTGACCCTGTGATTTCAAAAGGAATGGAGGGGGGAAAATATAAGCCTTTAACTGAAACTGATATTAAAAAAATTCACTCAACAGCTCTTGATGTATTGCAAAATTTAGGAGTTGGAAATCCATTACCTGAACTTTTAGAAGCTGCATTAAGACAAGGTTGCTCAGTTAATGAAAATGGCCGCTTGTGTTTCCCTAAATCTTTAGTAGAGGATGTGATTTCGAGAGCAGGGAGAGATTTTGTTCTATATGGTCGTGACCCAAAACACGATATAGATCTTTCAGGTAATAAAGTTAATCTTTTTGGAGCTGGTGAAGCTGTTTCAGTTCTTGATTTAGGAGCTTCTAAGTATCGACCTTCTACTATCAATGATGTTTACGATGTTGCAAGGATGGTAGACTACCTAGATAATATACATAGTTACTCTAGGTTTGTAGTACCTACAGAGTTAAGCGAAGATTTATATGTTGCAGATATTAATACTGCTTATGCGAGCATAGCTGGAACAAAAAAACACACTGCTCTTACTTTCTCTGATGGAAAGCATGTTAAGCCTACACTTGAAATGTTAGATATTATAGCTGGTGGAGAAGGTCAATTTGTAAAAAGACCTTTTTGCCATGGTGGCGGCTGCACTATTGTTTCGCCTCTACAGTACGGAACTGATAATTGTGAAGTTGCTGTTGCGTCATTACAATTAAATGCTCCTATATGGGTTGTTATAGCCCCTCAGTCAGGCGCTACTGCTCCTGCAGCTCTCGCTGGTTGTTTGGTTCAATCTCTTGCCGAAACTTTAGCCAGTTTACTGTTAATAGATCTTATTAAACCTGGGCACCCAGTAATATTTGGACCTTGGCCATTTGTTACTGATTTACGAACAGGAGCTTTTTCTGGAGGGGGTGGTGAAGAGGCGATAATGAGCGCAGCTTCTGCTCAAATTACTAACCATTATGGGCTAGTTAGCTCAGTTGGTGCAGGTATGACTGATGCTAAAAGTCCAGATGCGCAAGCTGGTTATGAAAAGGGTATTTCAATTGTTATGGCAGCATTGGCAGGTTGTAATAATGTGTCTGAATCCTCTGGAATGATGGCAAGTTTAATGGGCTGCTCTTATGAATCCCTTGTCATTGATAATGAAATGCTTGGAATGGTAATGAGGGCTGTGAGAGGAATTGAAGTTAATGATGACACGCTTTCTTACAGTGAAATAGAAAAAACTATTCAAGGAGAGGGCCATTTTTTAAGATCTCCTCAAACCCTATCACTTATGAAAACTGAATATCTATATCCCAATTTGGCCGATCGTTCTAGACAGGAAGAATGGGAAAGTGAAGGTTCTCCAGATATGAGAAAAAGAGCTGAAAATTATGCTAGAAAAATTTTAAATACACACTATCCAGTTTATATTGATGAAAAAACTGACCAAAAAATACGCGACAAATTTCCAATTAAAATTTCTAAAGATATAATAAAACCGAATTCAAATAGGTTCTAAATACTATCTTCTTTCAACCATAAGTTTTTTAATTTCGCCAATTGCCTTTGCCGGATTTAATCCTTTTGGACAAGTTTTAGAGCAATTCATAATAGTGTGGCATCTATAAAGTTTGAACGGGTCTTCAAGAGCATCAAGACGTTCTCCTGTACTTTCATCACGGCTATCAGCTATCCATCTGTATGCTTGCAAAAGAACCGCTGGACCCAAGTATTGATCCCCGTTCCACCAATAAGATGGACAAGACGTAGAGCAAGAAAAACATAGGACACATTCCCATGCTCCATCGAGAACGGCTCTTTCTTCTTTTGATTGTCTTCTTTCACCTTCTGTAGGTGGTGTATCAGATTTAAGCCAAGGTTCTATTGAACTCAGCTGGGCATATGCCTTCGTTAAGTCTGGGACTAAATCTTTAACAACACTCATATGAGGTAAAGGAAAAACAACAACATCTCCTTTAATGTCTTCAATGCTTTTAAGACAAGCTAAGGTATTTGTTCCGTCAATATTCATAGAACATGAACCACAAATACCTTCCCTACAAGACCTTCTAAAAGTAAGAGACCCATCAACTTCATTTTTAATTTTTATTAAAGCATCTAAAACCATAGGGCCACATTCATCTTTGTCTATAGTAAATGTATCCACTCTTGGGTTCTTGTCATCATCAGGTGACCATCTATAAATTTTAAAAACTTTTTTTTCACCAGCTGATGTAGGCTCAGGGTGTGTATCACCTTCAACAATTTGACTATTTTTGGGTAGTTTAAATTCAGCCATAATATCCCTAGTATACGCGTGCGACAGGTGCGATACTTTGCACCTCATTGGTTAATGTTGATAATGTAACGTCTCTGTATCCGAGTTTTGATTTGTTCTTCTCATCGAGCCACATTACAGTGTGTTTCATCCAGTCTTTATCATCTCTCTCTGGATAATCCTCATGCGCATGAGCACCACGCGATTCTTTACGCTCACTTGCTGATCTTATTGTTACCAATGCCTGTCCCATCAAGTTATCAAGCTCTAATGTCTCAATGAGCTCTGTGTTCCAGATCAAAGATTTATCTTGTATGCGGACATTGTTCATATCCATTGCAATATCACCCAGTTTCTTTACACCTTCATCAAGTATCTCGGTATTGCGGAACACAGCAGCATGCTTTTGCATAGCTTTTTGCATATCCAGTCTGAGTTCAGCTGTTGAGACATCACCTTTTGAATGGCGAATGCGGTCAAATCGATCAATGGCTTTTTGTGTAACTGATTCAGGTAAAGGCGGTAAAGACTCGCCTGGCTTCATTGTATCAACAGCACGATGCGCAGCAGCGCGTCCAAAGACAACAATATCTAATAGAGAGTTTGTTCCCAGACGGTTTGCTCCATGAACAGATACACATGCTGCTTCTCCAATAGCCATGAGCCCAGGGGCCGTACGGTGCTGGTCTTTAGCTGTTGGTGACAATACTTCACCATGGTAATTGGTTGGAATGCCGCCCATATTATAATGGACAGTTGGTAATACAGGTATTGGTGCCCGTGTTACATCAACGCCGCAGAAGATCTTTGCTGTCTCTGTAATGCCTGGCAATTGCTTATGAAGTGTCTCAGGTTCAATATGTTCAAGATGAAGCATGATATGATCATTATCATTACCTACACCGCGCCCTTCATTAATCTCAAGTGTCATAGCACGGCTGACAACATCGCGGCTGGCAAGGTCTTTGGCAGTTGGTGCATACCGTTCCATAAAGCGCTCACCTTCAGAGTTAGTCAGATAACCTCCCTCACCACGTGCACCTTCAGTAATTAATACACCTGCTCCATAAACACCTGTTGGATGGAACTGGACAAACTCCATATCCTGCAGAGGCAAACCAGCACGTAAAACCATTGCGTTACCATCACCTGTACATGTATGTGCAGAAGTACATGAGAAGTAGACACGTCCATATCCTCCTGTGGCAAGCACAGTCTTTTGGGCGCGAAAGCGGTGCAGGGTACCATCTTCCATACATAAAGCCAGAACACCACAACAACGCCCCTCATCATCCATCAGGAGATCCAGGGCAAAATACTCAATAAAAAACTCTGCCTTGTACTTCAGACATTGCTGATACAAGGTATGTAAAATAGCATGCCCTGTACGGTCAGCTGCTGCGCAAGCGCGACGCGCCATGGCTTTGCCATGTTCCAGAGTATGTCCGCCAAAGGGACGCTGGTAGATCTTGCCTTCTTCTGTGCGTGAGAACGGCACCCCATAATGTTCAAGCTCAATGACAGATGGAATGGCATTGCGGCACATATACTCAATGGCATCCTGATCACCAAGCCAGTCAGAGCCCTTGACTGTGTCATACATATGGTACTGCCAGTTGTCACCTTCACCCATATTATTTAAAGCCGCTCCAACGCCTCCCTGTGCAGCGACAGTATGAGAGCGAGTTGGGAAGACCTTGGTAATACAGGCTGTTTTAAAGCCAGCTGCCGTCATGCCTAATGTAGCTCTAAGACCA
>ENA-OSEY01000149-OSEY01000149.1-marine-metagenome-genome-assembly--contig:-NODE-149-length-51100-cov-4.365325_pt1 | contig 51100 bp, 45 predicted proteins | sample MGYA00248465_ERZ534230 | MGnify/ENA primary metagenome ERZ534230 (study PRJEB26409, sample SAMN06344110) | marine metagenome | isolation source: Sea water from surface | place: Atlantic Ocean:Southern... | reverse complement strand
TTTTATGGGGCTTTTTTTTTTCAAAAATATTTATTGAATCTTTTTTTTTTTTAAATTATTTATAGCAAATGAGTGATATATGCCACATACCAGTTTATAAAATTTGCATATCTTATAAAAATTTTTACGTTTTGATATAAATTTATGATTAAGATTTCTAGTTTTATGCTAACTGAATGGTCGTGCATTAAATTAAAAAAGGAGTAAATAATGAAATATATATTGTCTATAATATTAGCCTTAACCACATTTCTTGTTGCCCAAGAACCAGAATTACCTGGCTGGGGTCTTTATGTTGGTGCTGGAATGGGATCTGCGACATTTGAAGATGATATGGGTGCCGATATAGGCTTTGAACCAGCGTTCCCATTCATAGGTGTTAACAAAGGTGTAATGCTTGGTCTTCCATTGGTTGTAAATGTTGGCTTTGGCAAGAGATCTTACAATATGGAGATGGATCTTTTAGGGGAAACTGTAACTTCCTCAGCTTCTTTAGACTACTTAGACATTGCAGCTTTTATGCCTTATCCTCTAGGTCCAGGGTTTGCTCAATTAGGTGCTCTTTATGGTACTCCGCTTGGTGGAAAAGCTACCATGGATTTAGGAGGCAGCGAGGAATCTGATGACATTGATTCAGATGATATGGATCCAGATTTTGGATTGGTTCTAGCTTATGCATATCCAATTAATGAACAAATAAGTGTAAATGCTGGGTATTATCTTGGACTGGCTGAACAATCTGATGGAGGACCAAAGTTTAATGGTTTGTTTGTTTTGTTAGGATATACATTTTAGCATTTTTAAACCTTATTAAAAAAGCCTCGGTAACGAGGCTTTTTTTTTATTTAGATTAAAATTATATGACAAAAAATTATATAAAACCCTTTAGCATTATTGTCATGAGCTGGTTTTACATAGCTGTTGGAATATCTCATTTTACAGATCAAAATTGGTTTGTGCAGATAGTTCCTCCATATTTACCATTTAAATTAGAGTTGGTCTATGTTAGTGGTTTTTTTGAAATTATTTTTGGGTTTATGCTAATACTACCTTCATGTAGGTATTATGCAGGTTGGGGTTTGATACTATTACTAATTGCTGTTTATCCTGCGAATATTTATTTAGCCCAAACAAATGGTGCAGCTATGAACACCTCAGCTCTAGTTGCTTGGGGTAGGTTGCCATTTCAATTTTTATTTATTGGTATTGCCTACTGGCATACTAAATAGATTCATTTTTTTTTAATGGTACAGGATCATTTCCACTTGAGCCCCACCATGGATTGCACCGAATAATTCTTCTTGCCGCCAAAAAAGAGCCTTTAATTATACCCCATTCATTTATTGCTTCTATGGCATAATTAGAGCAGGTAGGATGGTAAGCACAATTTTGGCCTAGTAGAGGGGATAAAGTAAGTTGATATAAACGTATTGGAATAATGAATAGTTTTGAAAATACTTTGCTGAGCATTAATTAAAATTCTTGTAATTTTATAAACAGATACTTTTAAATTGTATTAAATATGTCAAAGCTAAGATTATACAACTCTCTTACAAATAGGAAAGAAGATTTTTCACCTATCGATGATTCCAATGTAAGAGTATATACGTGCGGTCCAACTGTATATAATTATGCCCATATTGGTAATGCTCGTCCTCCATTGGTTTCAGATATTTTAGTTAAGCTGCTTAAATATTTATATAGCAATGTTCTATATGTTTCAAATATCACAGACATAGATGACAAGATAATTGCCGCTTCTATTGATCAAAAAATTCCTATTAAGGAATTAACAAGTAAATATGAAAAAATTTATAATGAGAACTTAAAAGATCTTGGAATACATAAGCCTGATTTTCAGCCAAGAGCTACAGAGCACATTGAAGAAATGATAGACCAAATAAATGAATTAATTACTAACGGCCATGCATATGAAAAAGAAAGACATGTTTTATTTAATGTAAATACATTTCCAAAATATGGAACACTCTCAGGAAGAGATAAAGACCAGCAAATAGCAGGCAGTAGGGTAGAAGTGGCTAGTTATAAAAATGACCAATTGGATTTTATTTTGTGGAAACCAAGTGAAAAGGGTCAACCTGGTTGGGATTCTCCTTGGGGCTTTGGGCGTCCAGGATGGCATCTAGAATGTTCTGCAATGTCACAAAAAACTCTTGGCGTTCCTTTTGATATACATTCAGGAGGACAAGATCTTATTTTCCCTCATCATGAAAATGAATTAGCACAATCTTGTGGAGCAAATGGAGGGATTAAAGACTCTTCAAGTTATGCTAGATATTGGGTCCATAATGGTATGATCAAATTTGATGGTGATAAAATGTCAAAATCGTTGGGTAATATTTTATATATAAATGATCTACTTAAAGAGTATGATGGAGAGGTATTGCGATATGTATTATTATCAACCCATTACAGGCAGCCACTTAATTGGTCTGAAAAATCCCTTAAGCAAGCAAAGACATCTTTAGATAGATTATATAGAATATTAAAAAACAATAAGAATGTTTTAACAAAAGATGTTGAACCTGCAAAGGAAATTATTAATGCGCTTTGTGATGATATAAATACACCTGAAGCATTCGGACAATTAAATATATTATTTAATCAGCTCCAAAATGCACAAGATGATAGAAAAGGTGATTTAATATCTCAAATACATAGTAGTACTAATTTATTGGGCATCTTAAAAAAAGATCCTGATGAATGGTTAGGGTATAAAAATCAAACAAAAGATTTTGATGTGGCTACTATTGAAAAACTGATCAATGAACGAAATGCCTTTCGCAATGAAAAAAATTATCAAAAGTCTGATCAAATTAGAGATGAATTAAAGTCTTTAGGTATAGAAATTGAAGATACACCTGATGGTACAATATGGCGCAAAAGTTAATTTAGCCTGGAGGCCATTCCATTTGCCTACCACCCATTACATGTAGATGTATGTGAAACACCGTTTGTCCACCATCTTCATTACAATTAAAAATCGTTCTATATCCTTTTTTTTCTAATCCTTCTTTTTTTGCAAGTTTTTTTGCAACGAGAAATAATTCTCCAATAATATCTTTATCATGCTCTTCAATATCATTTAATGTTGGAATTTCTTTTTTAGGTATGACAAGAAAATGAACAGGTGCTTGTGGATTAACGTCTCGAAATGCGATTACGCTATCATTTTCATAAAGAATGTCAGCAGGTATTTCTTTATTTATTATTTTTGTAAAAATAGTACTCATGTTGGAAATACTTAAAGTACAATTTTCAGATTAATTAGAAAAATCAGGAGTATTGTAAATTTTCGTTCTTTAATGAAGAATATTGAACTTGGATAAGATAATAAGAACCAAAAAGAACAGTGGTAAAGAGAACATTACTTACTATTGTATTTTGAAGAAAAGGCAGTCCTGCAACGTAGCATGCAATAAGACCACTTAAGTTTTTCATATACATACCACTACCAGCCCAAACTCCAAAATTGGACAGAAGGAAGAAAGCCATGCTTGAGCCTAAAGATGCTCCGAATGTCTTTGATATTGAAATTTTATTTTTGAAAACTAGAATTGAAGACATTATAATTATGAGGTAGGAGGCGTACTGCCAGTAAAAACCAGAGTAAAACCAAATGAATCCAGTTCCTTGATTAGAATAAACAAAATTATTTATAAAAAGATCACTAAGCCACACAGCAAACATAGGTATGAAGACAGCTTGCCATTTTTTTGAAAAATGCGCGGCCCCAAAAAGTGCAATAGCTAGAATTGGAGAAAAATTTGGCGGATGAGGAAATATTCTTGAAGCTCCAGCTAAGAAAACAATAACTGCCATGACGGCGATATTTAAGTTTAGTTTTTTCATAAAAGCATAAATTTGTTATGTTATAGTTTAGACCAGCATTAGTATATGAGTCTAGGTTAAAAATAGATTTTACAGCTCAAAATTTTTTTAATCTTTAATTAATGTAGTTAAGTATTTTTTTTCTAATTAATTTTTGAGCCTTTGATAAAATAATTTTCCCAATGATAGAACTTACAGACGTATCTAAAGTATTTACCCTCACTAAAGACCAGAGAAAGATTGTCGGCGAATCAAAGTTAAGGCCTAAATCTTTTACTGCTGTTGATTCAATTAGTTTTAAATGTGAAAGCGGTAGTGTTTTTGCTTTAATTGGTCCGAATGGATCTGGGAAGACAACTACTTTACGCATGATAGCCACTATGATTTCTCCGACTTCTGGTACAATAAAGATCAATGATAAAGATGTTTCAATAGACGGTCGTTTGGCTAGAAAATCTATAGGATTTATGACCAATCAAACTGCTTTGTATGATAGGTTGAGCCCTTACGAGATGGTAAAGTATTTTGCAGATCTAAACAGTATGGATAAATCTTCATTCGATAAAAGGTGTAAAGATATTTTTGACAGGCTAAACATGAATACTTTCGCGAATAAACGAATTGGTACTTTAAGCTCGGGAATGAAGCAAAAAACTTCTATAGCCCGAACGATTATTCATGATCCGGATATTATAGTATTTGATGAGCCTACAACAGGTCTAGATGTAATGACCTCTAGATCGATCATTGAATTAATTAGAAATTCTAAGGATGAAAAAAAGACTATCATTTTTTCATCGCATAGAATGGAAGAAGTCCAATCATTAGCTGATGATATCGGTGTGATATATAATGGTAAACTTATTTTTTCCGGGTCAAAAGTAGAATTTGAGTCGTTATCTGATTCAAATAGTTATGATGACACCTTAATAAATCTGATTGATAATTCATGAGCATAATAGTATCTATATTTAAAAAAGAGCTTATAGATGTATTGAGAGATAGGCGTACATTAATGTTTATGGTAGTGATTCCTATTCTAATTACGCCTTTACTTGTAATAGGTTCAATAAAGTTTCAGGAATATCAAAATAAAAAGTCAGAGCAAAAGATACTTAAAATAGCGTATATAAATGAATCTGAGGATAGTTTGACAAAGCAATTATTATCCGATCAAAAAGGGGTCAAGATAATTGAGGGTGTTCCAATAGATAGCATTGAGTCATATATAAAATCTGATTCATTGCAGGGTGCTCTTTACCTTGGCGAAGGCTTTTTAAAAAAGATAAAAACCAATTCATCAGGAGATGTAAAAATTTATTATAAGTCTTCTGATCTAATGAGTAAATCAAAAAAGCGTATGCAAGCAGCATTAGATATCTATAAAGAAAAAATCATTGCTGAGCGATTAAAACAACTAAATGTAGACGGGCAGATATTGGAGCCCATCTCTATTACTGACGTTGATATGGCTACCGCTAAAGAGACTCTGGGAAAGGCAATTGGAGGTTTCATCCCCTATGTGCTCGTTATGTTTATTTTTCTTGGAGCAATGTACCCCGCTATTGATCTTGGTGCAGGTGAAAAAGAAAGAGGGTCGCTTGAGACATTACTCTCCTCACCAGCAACAAAATTTGAAATCACTATGGGTAAACTGTTGGTCGTTTCACTAACTGGCATTGTATCTGGTCTCGTTTCTGTTTTGGGAATTTCTTCTTCATTATTTTTCATTGATAAAATACCTGTTCAAATACAAGAAACTATTTTGGAACTAATTAATCCTTTCATGATATCTTCGATAATAATATTGATGATCCCCATAGCTATATTTTTTGCTTCAATGTTACTTTCTATTTCTTTTTATGCACGTTCTTTTAAAGAGGCTCAGAGCTTGATGGGGCCTTTGAATATCGTGATTATTGTGCCGCTTTTTTTAAGTTTAGGCCCAGGAATGGAAATGGATCACGCAACAGCCTTGATGCCCCTAATTAATGTTGGTCTATTGACAAAAGAGATTCTAGCTGGTTCTGTTGAGCTTATATATTTTATTGAAACATTATTTTCTCTACTTTTTTGTGCTGCTATTGGGATTTGGTTTTCTGTTTTCTGGTTTAAAAAAGAGAATACCATCTTCAGAGTATAGTTTTTACTTCACAATAAATTTTTCCACATATCAATTTTTGGAGGTAATCAAAAATGATCAATAAGAACATATTTATTATTTTCATTCAATTACTAACATTTTGTTTCTCTCAATCAATCAATATTGGTAGTAAAACATTAGAAATAGGAATGGATAAAAAAGAAGTTTTAGAGATGTTAAAAAACCATATTGATTTATCAGATGAAAACAAGGAAAGAGAAAATTTTTGGATAAGAAATAATAATCAGGTTATTGGATCAATTGGTTTTACTGATCAAAAGCTAAGTTATGTTACAACTAACTGGGACAATGAACTAGAATACTTAGATTCTATTGAAATGTTCAACACCTTGTATGATGTTTTAAAAAATACATTTGGATCAAGATATGAAGGTGAAATTATCTTAAAACTTGAAGAAGTGAATGAGCCAAATCTTGATAAAATTGGGATAAGTATTTATTCTAATGATGGTAAAAGTGTAATGATAAATAGAAAAAATATAAGTTTAGATATTAAACAAATTGCTCAGAAGTTATGACTGGCGTTATTCAAAATTTTGACTAAAATTTACATTTTCTTGTGCTGATCTTTTTAGATGTTTTTCTAACCTGCCAACAAAGTTAGTATAATCTTTTTTGTTCTTTGGAGTCCATACCACCTCAGAAAGCGCATATAATCTTGGGAATAGCATATACTCTGCTTGTGAAGTAGTTTGGATGTATTCAGTCCATAAGTTTGCTTGACCTCCCAAGATAAGATTCCTTTTGTCTGAGTCAATTTTATCAGGTATAGGCTCAAAATCATATACTTTTGACAAAGGTAAATACCCCCCTATGGCAAGTGGTTGTTTTTCATGATCTTCAAGTTGATAGTAATCAAAATAAACATTTGTCGTTGGGGACATAATAACCTCATGGCCAGCATTGGCAGCTTCTATTCCACCATCCATACCTCTCCAGCTGTGCACAACTGCGTTAGGAGCGAGTCCTCCTTCAAGTATCTCATCCCATCCGATTAACCTTTTATTAAACTTCAAAAGAACTTTTTCTATTCGCTTTATAAAATAACTTTGAAGTTCATCTTCATTTTTTAAATCTTCATCTTTTATTCTTTTTTGACATTTTTCACACTCTGACCATCTTTTTTTAGGACACTCATCTCCACCTATGTGTATATATGGTCCAGGGAAAATTGTTGAAACCTGCTCAAGAATTTGTTCTAAAAAATGAAAGGTATCCTCATTTCCTGCGCAAAACACTTCTTTATGTATACCCCAAACTGTTTCTGTTTCATGAGGCCCACCAGAACATGATAATTCTGGATATGCTGATAGGGCGGCAGTAGCATGTCCTGGCATTTCAATTTCCGGAATTACTGTTACGTACCTATCGCTAGCGTAACGTATTACATCTTCAATTTCATTAAGTTCATAATACCCACCATATTTAACTCCATCAAATTTGTGAGGTTTATCATTATAGTGTCCGATCAAAGTTTCTTTTCTGTAAGCTGAAACTGATGATAGTTTTGGAAACTTTTTAATAGGCATCCTCCAACCCTGATCTTCAGTAAGGTGCCAATGAAAAACATTTAGCTTATGTGCTGCAATTATATCGATACATTTTTTAATGAAATCTATAGGCATCATATGTCTAGCAACGTCAAGCATTAATCCACGCCATTTGAAGCGAGGACTATCTTTTATAACGATGCCATGGATAGTGGAATTATGATTTATTTTATGTATTTCTAATATTTGAATCAGAGTTTGTATTCCATAGAAAACTCCATTGTAACCAGAACCAATGATTTCTATTTTTTCACTATTAATATTTAAAGTGTACGCTTCCTCTTTAATACCTGATGATTTATCTATTTTAAAACAAATCAAAGAAGAGGCGTTATTATTTCCATCTTTAATTTGAAAACCAAGCGCATTGGATTTTTTAGCAAAATATTTTACAATGTTTTTAAGTGATTGATCTTGCTTGTCAAAGTCAAGATATAAAACTTCATTTAATTGGAATTTTGACTTTATTGCTTCAATATTGGAAGGTAAGGGTATTAGTCCTAGATCGTTAAAATTATTTGAGGTTACATCCATGTTGTGTTTTCACTATTTTTGATTTATTAATTTTTTGATACATTGGAAACATTTCAATTTAAGAGGCTTTTTTATTAATTGTGTTCAAAGAAATCTTTTAATGTAACTAATTTTTGTAATGCAGGTTTTCATAAAGTTACGCTGGTTGCCCAGATGAGTTTAAATGTTGGTGATATTTATGCAATTTTAACAGCGCTGTGTTGGTCTTGCGGCGTAATATTTTTTGGAATAGCCGGTAGAGTTTTAAGCAGTTTACAAATTAGTTTATTAAAAAATATTGTTGGTGTAATAGGATTTCTATCATTCATTGTTTTAAAAGGTGATGCCTTCCCCGCATTTAATGACAAAGAATACATTGTTTTAATTATTAGTGGAATTATCGGAGTAGCAGTTGGTGATATTTTATTTCTAGCCTCTCTACGAAGAATTGGAGCTGGTTTGAGTGCTATAGTGAGCACTGGGTATACTATATTAATTTTTATATTAGCTTATTTAATGTATGGAGAGGTTATATCTTTCATTTCTTATATTGGAGGAACCCTTGTTATCATTGGGGTAATAATAGGAACTATTGATAAAAGCCTAGATGACTCTCCAAAGCAAATAATATTAGGCGTGTTATATGGCCTTATCGCTAATCTTTGTACTGCATATTCCGTACTTCTACTAAGGCCGATTATGGAAATACACCCAGTAGTTCCCATAGCGCTTATTAGATTTAGCACAGGCATAATTGTTAGCGCAGTGGGAATATTATTTTTGAAAGGGCAAATAGTTTTAAAAGATACAGTTTTAAAGGGTTTTACAAATTATAATCTTTTGGCTGGCGCATTTTTTGGTACATTTTTATCTGTGATATTCTGGCTAGCCGGCTTTAAATATACCTTAGCAGGAAGAGCTGCGATTTACAATCAGCTCTCTACAATTTTTATTATTCTTCTAGCTTCTATTTTCCTAAATGAAATAATGACAAAAAGAAAATGGATAGCTGTTACATTAGCATTAATAGGTTCATTTATTGTTAGTATTTATTAAAAATAACATCGAAAAAAGTCGGAATTTAATCTCATTGTTCTATGGGCCTAGATACAAGAGGAAAGATATTTTAAATAGATTTCACAACTGGAGGAAATCTGAAGTAAGGTCTGATTCAGAAAAAAATAGTATTATCATAGAGGGGACTAGATCGCAGTATACGGAACAATTTAAGAATTGGAAGTGGATTATAATTCAAACAGTTCTATGGCTTGCGATATCTATTAAATATGATTTTCATCATATAATAAATCTTATGGCATTTTTTACGATTTTAAATCAATTTATTCAAAATATTTTATCAATAGCTCAAGAAAAAAGACAAATATTTAATTCATTTATTACTCAAGAAATACTAACTATGCATTCTTTTTCTAATTTGTTATGGGAAGAAATATCTGCTGCGAAAAATGATGATGATAATATTGTTACAGAAAAATTGGAAAAGAGTATTGAATTTGAGTGGACTGACATAACTATTGAGTTATTACCAAATGAATACAACAATCAATTACCTTTTCTCAGGGTGCATATTGGTAACGAAAAAAGTAATATTTTAAAACCCTCTAGCTTAGGTTTAGTAAAAAGCTCGGATCATAAAGAGCAGAATGAGCTATTCATTCTTTTAAAAATATTTGGGCAATATGGTCACTTTATTTTTGATGGACACAATACACAAAAAAGATCAATTGATGAATTGGTGAGGAGGTTATCTCAAAATTTAATTTTTTATTTTGGTGAAAAAGATCTTGACCCAATTCAGCAAGATAATGATACTGGGCGATGGGAATGTTTTATAAATGTAGATGATAAAACTAATTGCTGGCATAAAATTGAGCAAAAAAGAAATAAAGATATTGCCTTGTTACTTGAAAGTTGGGTTCCTTTAAAAGAAGAAATTGAAAAGATTGATAAGCGTGAAGAATCTTACAGGATGAAGGGATACGAGTGGTAAATGAAATGGGTCTTTTTAATACTTTTCATTGTGCTGATAATTTTTAACATTAAGGATGAAATAGACAGAGATAAAATTGAAAAAACACGTTAAACTTTCAAAAAATGAAATCAATGCGCTACCACTAATACAATATGAGGGTGACATTGAAATATTAACCTCAAAAGATAATATTCAGGCAGCGATCAATGATTTGAAAAATTATGATCTAATTGGGTTTGACACTGAGACAAAGCCAACGTTTGTAAAAGGTCCCTTGAATCCTCCATCAATTATGCAACTTGCCTGTGATGATAAAGTTTATATTTTTCAATTTGACAATGATGAAATATTTAAACAACTATCTTTGATCCTTTCAAATAAAAACATCACAAAATGCGGTGTTTCAGTTGATAGAGATTTAATAGAATTAATGTATTTATCACCCTTTGATCCAATCTCTTTTGTCGATTTAGGAAATGTTGCAAGGGAGAATGAAATCCCTCATCATGGACTCAGAGGGTTAGTTGCTATGTTTTTAAAACATAGAATTTCGAAAGGCTCTCAAACTTCAGATTGGAGTAAAATTAGCTTATCGGATTCTCAAATATCTTATGCTGCAACTGATGCCTGGGTTAGCTTAGAACTTTTTAAAATATTTGATAAAAATGGTTTTTTATAAAGATTTATAAATTAAATATGAATGATAAAAAAAATAAATTTTTACTCACCATCATTTTTTTAATGATAATCATATTTAATGGATGTGCAACAATCGTTTATAAAACCATTCCTTTAAGAAATATTGCTAAAGCTAAAGGGCCTTATTTTGTTGGTACTCAAAATTTTCAAATTGTAGATGCTTCAAGAAAAATGTGGTTTTCAGGCGATATTAAAGGATCTAGGAAATTAAGTGTTAAAATGTGGTACCCTGCAGACAATATTACATCGCTAAAAAAAGCTACATATTTAAACAAACATAAATTGATTGGGAGCGCTATATCAAAATTGTTTGGCGTTCCTGAAGCGCTCATGGATAGGGCAGGTGGTGTAAAATGCAACTCCTGGTTAAATGCTGTTCCAGCTAACGGGAAGTTTCCTATAATTATTTATTCTCATGGGCATCAAAGTATTAAGATAGCCAACACATCACAAGCTGAGGAGATGGCAAGTAATGGTTACATTGTGGTTGCAATGGATCATAGTTATGATGCTGCTTTAACAATACTTGATGAAGATAAAATAATCTATTCAAGATCTAAATTACCAGCCAATGATGAAGAGGCTTTACAAGATAGTATGATTCTAAGGGTTAAGAACCAGCTAAAAATCAGAACAGAAGATGTAAGTTTTGTTATTGATGAGTTAAAGATTATGTTCGAAAAAGATAAACGTTTTTCACAAGTTGCTGATTTTGATAACATAGGAATTTTCGGACATAGTTTTGGTGGGTGTACTTCAATAATGAGCGCATATAATGATACTAGAATAGATGCAGTTATAGGTTTAGACGCATATTTTTTACCACTCCCAAAAGAAATAATTAAAAAAGACTTGAATACGCCATTTGTGCATTTAGGCCAAGTAAGTTGGGGCGACTCCGACAATTATGAAGTCATGAGTGAACTTGGGAAATCTAGTAACCGGGAGTTTTATCATTTTGCTATAGAGGGTTCTAAGCACAACGACTATACAGATTTTTCTCAATTCACCAAGTTAACAAGAAAGTTTGGTTCAGGAAAAATTTCCCCGAAAAGTATTCGTTACATAATGAATGATGTTATGCTTGGATTTTTTGATTATCATCTAAAAAATAGATCTATTTTTGATCATAATCAGTATCAAAAAAAATATGAAAGTGTTAAAACTTATGTTTATTAGATTTTTTGTATTTTGAAAATCAATTATTAACTTCAGATCGTGCTCAAATTAATTCCCATTCTAGTTCTTTTAATTCTAAATGCTTGTGGGCCTGATTATGATGCTGCATCAGATGTTACTGGCCTTCAATTTGATGGGGTAGATGACTATATTTTAATTGAGGAAAATGTGCTTCCAGACTCAGGTGATTATACAATTTCCATTTGGGTCAAAGCAGATTCAAGTAATGTCGGAGCTAGAACTCTGATTTCTCAAAGTGATACATCTGGTAGTCCATTTTACTTTGGTTCTAATTCAGGTTCTGATTTATCAGGTAAAATAAAAATGAATCAAGATTGGAAGTCATTAGAATCATCACCATTTTATTTAGATAACAAGTGGCATTTATATACTATTGTTAATGATGGTACAATCGGGGATTCCTCTATCATTATTGACACTTCACTATTTTATGTTGATGGAGTAGAGATTTCTACCGTGATGGGAGAGGGAAAAAGTTATCCTATTGATGAACGGTTTTTTATAGGAACAATGTGGGATAGCTCTGGAGAATTTTTCTCTGGTGCTATAGATGATATCTCTATTTGGGACAGGAAGTTGTCTTCAAAAGAAATAAGCTCAATTTATAATTCAGGTATTGGACTGGACCCAACTATAGATTCATTAGATTATAAAGGTTCAGAAAACCTGATAGCTTTTTGGCCTTTCAGCGAAGGTGCAGACAGCTCTGTTAGCGATTTTAGCGGTAATGGTTATGATGGTGAAATTTTTGGAGCTAGTTGGATAAATATTGATTCAAAATTAGAGCCAGTAATTGATTCAACACTGATCGCTGAATCTCAAAACCAAAATAATTCATATCAAAAAGAGATATGGGGAAGAGTATCTGACATTGATGGTAAATCTATTTATGGCGCTAGTGTGATTTTGAAAGGAACTCATAATGATGAGTTTAAATGGACTACAAATTTCCAAACAAACAGAAGAGGTGATTATGAAATTAATGATTGCCAACCCTGGGACGAGATGATAGTATCGATGGAAGGATATCAAACTCAAAAATTCAATCCATTGGATTCAATATTTTTAGAAAGTCCAGTAGATATTACATTATTAATGAAAACTGAGGATGATGAGTTAGTAATAGATAGTGCTATGCTTGCTGAAATATCTAGGCAAGCAGAAGAAAACTATGAAATGATTCAGTATATGATTAATTCAGCCAGGCAAAATCAGGTTGTATCAATTCCTGAGGGAGTACATATTATATCAAAACCCATCACTGTAAATAAAAAAGTTAATATCACCATTCAGGGTACACTTTCTTCTAGTATAGTATTAAACGATATTCATCAACCGGTTTTCATAATTAATAATTCTTCAAACATAGTGATTCAAAGACTTAGTCTTGGTCACGAGCCCACTATTAAAGGCGATCATGATTCTGAGGTTGTTAGGATCAACAAAGGAAATAATATTTATGTAAATAGCTGTGAGATAAGCGGAGAAGCTGCAATTGGTTTGAAAGCAGTTGGCGTGAAAAGTTTAACAATTTCTAGTTGTTTCATTCACGATAATAGCTGGTTTGCATTTTCTTTTAAAGATTGTGATAATGTTACGATAGAAAACTCTCAGCTTATCGATAACCAAGAAGTTATGTACAAAAGATCCTCCACTGTTGCGCTTCATAGTAATGTTATCAAAGATTAATTTGATTTAATACTATATCATGAAAGAAAAAGGTAGATTATTATTTTTTATACTACCATCCGTTGCTATCGCACTTTTCATTTTATTGGTCTTCGTTGGCGCTTTGTCATATGAGGGTGGTAATAGATTGGATCATAACTCGATTGGTTACTCTTTTTCGAATAATTATTTAAGTGATCTAGGCAGGATTAAAACTGTAGCTGGTCATAATAATTCGATTCCGTTTTATTGTTTTAATAGTTCGTTAATCATTTTGAGCGTTGTGTTTAGTTTTTATTTTCTATTTTTACCTTCTATATATGATGAAAGTCCAAAGATTCAAAACATTGCTAGGATTGGTAGCATTTTTGGGTTTCTTGCTAGTATTTGTTTCGCTGGTGTTGGGTATACCCCCGCTGATCTTTTTCTTGATGCCCATATATTTTTTGCAGATTGGTTATTTCGTTTAATGAATCTCACAATAATTTCCTATGCGTTAGCTTATGTAATGATGAAACGTAGCTATTTTATTTTCTCATTTATATTTGCAATTGTAGCTGTGGTTGTAAGTAGTCATATCATTATATCTGACTTCGGATTAGCAAAATATTTTAGTGAACCTCATACAGTAAGAGTATTATCTCAAAAGGCTGCAACAATTGCTTTAATCATTAGTGTACCTTTAATGACAATATATAATCGAAAAAGATTAGCTTCGCATCCAATCACTTTAAAAATATTTACCTTTAAAAATATATCAATTTAAAACTGAAACATAAAAGGAGATTGCCATGAAACAGTATACCATTGGATTTATTTCTGCGATGTTGTTACTTATATTTGGTGCCATAATCATGGGTTTTACACCTGCGCCAAATTTAAATAACAATGGGAAATATCAAATAGATACACTGCTAATAAAGCAAGAGGATTATTTGGGAAACAAAAGTTATGAGGTGCTCTACACTATTTTTGATACAACAACAGGCGATATAAAACAAACCAGAAGAGTCCCACATAGCAACTATATCGCAAAAAAAATACAAAGGCAGAAGTCAGCTTTTGATTATAAATGATAAAGGAGTTTTACATGAAAAAATACAGCATGGGAATTTTTACTGGTATTGCCATAGGAGTTAGTAGCATGATGTTCTTAGGCTCTTCATCAATAAATACTGGTATTGATCGTTATGAATATATAAGCGGATCAACTGTGGATCTTAAGATTTTTGATAAACGAACTGGAAAAATGTATGTCCGTGGACGCGATTTTGTTACGGAATATGATGTAATTAATGGTTATTATCGTGTACGCCCATATAGCTTATATGAGGAATAATTAGAACACATCATATGATAAAAAATAATATAGATAATGCCATATCTAGAATAGGGAAGTACGTCCGGAAGACTCCTTTTGAGCATTCAAGTTTAATATCCAATTTAACGGGTGTAGAAACCTGGCTAAAGATGGAAAATCAACAGTACACGGGGTCATTTAAATTTAGAGGAGCAATTAATAAAATGCTTACTTTGAATGAAAAACAAAGGGATTCTGGCATTTATGCTGCCTCAACCGGCAACCATGGAGCTGCTGTTGCCTTAGCTTCAAAAATACTTGGAGTTCCTTGCATTGTATATGTCCCAGAGAATTCTTCAGAAGCAAAATTAGGTAATATGAAAAATTTTGGTGCTGAGATTAGAGTTTACGGAACAGACTGTATGGAAGGTGAAATTGAAGCTAGAAAAGTAGCAAAAGATACTGGAGGGGAATATATTTCGCCATACAATGATCCTGAAATTGTATTTGGGCAGGGTACAATTGGTGCTGAAATTATAACCCAATGTGATAACCTTGATGCGATAATAATATCAGTTGGTGGAGGTGGAATGATTAGCGGGGTAGCAGGATACCTAAAATCAGTATGGCCTGATATTGAGGTCATTGCTGCATCACCAGCGAATCATGCCGTAATGATTAAATCATTGGAGGAGGGCAAAATAGTTAAAATAGATCCTGTACCCACAATTTCTGATGGCACTGCTGGTGGAGTAGAGGAGGGGTCTGTTACATTTGATTATTGTCAGAGCTATGTTGACCATTCAATTCTTCTTTCTGAAAAAGAAATTGAAGAAGGTATCATTCATATGATCGAAAAAGAAAGAGTTCTTGTTGAAGGAGCCGCTGGAACCTCAGTTGCTGCTTTAATTAAAATGAGAGAGCAATTAAAAGGAAAACGTGTTGGAATTATTGTCTGCGGAAAAAATATAAGTTTGGATGTGCTAAAAAGAATTTTATGAAAGTTTATGCGCTTGCCGAAATTAAACGTGCGCTACAAAAAATTGACGTTTTACCATTAATTAAAGAAGGATTCATCGCATATTCTTCTGGCCTAACAGTAGTGCCTCCGGTTGGTGAATTATTATTTGATAACCCACCCGGAGATGTGCACATAAAATATGGTTACATTAAAAATGATGATTATTATGTAGTTAAAATAGCCTCTGGGTTTTATGGGAGTTCTCAAAATAATATTCCTCCATCTCAAAGCGGTGTTATGCTTTTATTTGATCAAAAAACAGGTAAGGAGGTTGGGATACTTATTGATGAATGTTATTTAACTAATGTACGAACTGCAGTGGCTGGAGCAATTTGTGCGGATTTTTTTTCTCCTCAAAAAGTTAACTGTATTGGAATTATTGGTTCTGGCATACAAGCAAGAATGCAATTAGAATATTTAACTGAAATCATAGACTGTAAAAAAGTTAAAGTGTGGAGCAGAAGTGAAAAGGGCATAGACAGTTATATAAATGATATGTCATTCTTTGGATGGAATTTAGAAAAAGCTAAATCGCCTGATGAAATTGCTGCAACTTGTGATTTAATTATAACAGCGACTCCCTCAAAAACGCCTTTATTAAAAAGTGAATATTTAAAAAAGGGCGCACATATAAATGCAATAGGCTCTGATTCACCTGAAAAGAATGAACTAGATAAGAATATTTTAAAAAATGCATCATTAATTGTAGCCGATAGTATTGAGCAATGCATTGAAAGAGGTGAAATCTCTCATGCATTAAATTCTGGTGCTATTAAAAAAAGTGACATTTATGAATTAGGTGAGATTTTAAAAAAGAATATAAGGTTACATTGTGGTGAAAATGAAAACTCGGTCGCTGATTTAACCGGTGTAGCCGTTCAAGATATTCAAATTGCAAAGGCAGTTTTCAAGGAGTGTGAAAAATAAAATCATGAAATTTGAGCAATTTGAATTAGAAAGAAATCAGTCCCTATTTGAGCACAAAGTTGACTTCAATTTATCTGAAAGTGGTCTTCATCCCCTTCCATTAAAAGAAATTTTAACTGTGGAAGAGCAAAGTACACTACTAGAAAAAGAATTAGTATATGGACATACAAATGGGACGCCATACTTGAGAGATAACATATCAATGTTATATGATGGAGCTGAACGAGCGAACGTGCTAGCTACTTCAGGTTCAGCAGAAGCTAATTATATTGCGATAATGACAATTTTAGATCCAGGGGATGAGATTATATACATGACACCAAACTATTTACAAATAAGGGGTATTGCCAGAAATATAGGTGTTAATGTTAAAGAGCTACCATTAGAAGAAGATTTAGGTTGGCAGTGGGATATCAATAAACTTGAACATTTAGTATCAATTAAAACAAAAATGATAGTCATCTGTCATCCAAATAACCCTACTGGGTCGATAGTGTCCTTAAAAAATATGAAGAATATCTTAGATATAGCCAAGAAAAATGACTGTTGGATATTATCTGATGAGGTATATAGGGGGGCAGAATTAGATGGTGATGAATGCCCATCTTTTTTTGGTGGCTATGAAAAAACAATCGTAAATGCAGGTTTGTCTAAAGCATATAGATTACCTGGCTTGAGAATTGGGTGGACGGTTGGGCCTGTAGATTATATTAAAAAAGCTTGGGCTCTTCATGATTATACTTCAATAAGTATTGCTTATCACAGTGATTGGGTTGCCTCTAAGGTTTTAGAAACAAAAAGACGTAAAATGATTCTAAATGGGACTAAAGATCATTTAAATCAAAATTTAGAGACCTTGGTTAAATGGGTGGATACATTAAATGGGAAACTAAGTATAAATAAACCTCAAGCTGGCGCAATCGCTTTTACTAAACTAAACATTCAACAAAGTTGTGAAGACTTAACTTACTATTTAAGGGATGAATATAGTGTCCTTCTTACTGCCGGAAAGTGGTTTGGACTTGATGGATTTATTCGATTTGGATTTGGGCCTCCAAATGATTACTTGATTAATGCCTTGAATAGAATCGAAAATGCTATAAAAAATTAAATTTTATAAAATTTCAGGGACGTAGTTAAATCTTGACCTACTTGGTCTTTCGTAAGAGTCTGATGGAGTCCTCTCGGGAAGTTTAACAGTATCATGTTCAATATCTTCATAAGGAATTTTACTAAGAATATGAGATATGCAATTTATTCTTGATTTCTTTTTTACATCTGATTCAACAATGTACCATGGAGAAAAGTCTGTATCAGTATGCTCCATCATATTGTCTTTTGCTTTTGAATAGTCTTCCCATCTATTTATGGACTCTACATCCATAGGACTTAATTTCCATACTTTAGTGGGGTCATTGATTCTACCTTCAAAACGTTTAACTTGTTCATCAGCACTAACTGAGAACCAATATTTTAAAAGAATGATGCCTGATCCAATTAACATCCTCTCAAAATCAGGTGCTGTTTGTAAAAATTCTATATACTCTTTATCACTACAAAAACCCATGACTTTTTCAACCCCAGCACGGTTGTACCAACTTCGATCAAAAAGGACTATTTCTCCAGCTGCTGGCAAATTTGCGACATATCGTTGAAAATACCATTGCGTTCTTTCCCTATCAGATGGTTTTGCAAGTGCTGCAACCTTGCAACTTCTAGGGTTTAGATTTTCAGTTATTCTTTTAATCGTTCCGCCTTTTCCAGCTGCATCTCTACCTTCAAATATGATAACAACTTTTTTATCATTCTCTATAACCCAGTCCTGCATGTGAACAAGTTTGATCTGGAGCTCTTTGATTAATTTATTATACTTTTTATTGAATTCTTTTTTTTCGCCCATGATGTTTCCTATATGCTTAAATAGTCACCAAAAATATAACAGAGCTTATTTAGTTGTTCAAATCCAATAATTATAAATAGATTGTAAGTGCCCTTTGCGGATTTTTAGGGCTTCCACATATAAAAAAGTATTGCAATTAATTTCTTTAAGGAAGCCAAATGTTCAAAATTTGCTTAGTCACTTTAATTTATTTAAGTCTATTGCAAGGTCAATTTAACCCTTGTTATGACGACCTCTACCTATCAATGAAAGCAAAAGGTCTAAATGCTTTAACATCTAGAGAATACCATTATTTCACTCGAAAAGATGAGGAATGTTCAGAGTATAATACTTTTGATAAAAAGTATCATGATCAGTTAAACGAGATGCAGGCTGAAATTTATAGAATTGCTGAAAAAATTGGTGAATTAGACGAAGATATTAATCTCGAAAATATATATGGTCTAGGGCGCTTGAAGGCAACCGATCCTGAGCTAAGAAGCTTGGCAATTATGCAATCAAAAGATGATGACATTCGTAATGAGTTTAATACATTGTTGGAAAAGTTAATCGTTTTGAAAAAAGAAATCCAGGATGAGATAAACAAAGACACAGGTCCAACTGATTTAGTTGTCAACTCATTAACAGTTATTGATAGTTCTAATGGTGGATTTATAAAGACGATTGGAAAAGATGGGAAAAATACTGTCATGATAGGCAATCATCCATCTGGCAGTGGTAGTGTGATAACATACAACCAAGATGGTACACCTTCTGTTCGACTTGGCTCTGATAAAAAATCTAATGGATACATGAATGTTAGAAGAAGATCTGGGAAAAATGCTCTTTACATTGGAGCAGATGAAGATGGGAATAATGTAATCGTAAACTCAAATTCTAATGGTGATCCATCTGTTATTGCAGGAACAAACAGTGATGATAATGGATATATAAAAACGATTAACAGTCAAAATAAAAATACTACAGTTATAGGATCAAAAAAGGATGGGACTGGGTATTTAACAACCTTTAGCAATTCTGGTAATAGAACATCATTTATTTCATCTGATAGAAAAGGAAATGGAATGATTGGATTGTATGATAAAGATCAAAAACTACAATACACTCAAAAAGGAGAAAAAAAAATCATACAACAAATTTCAGTAGATGATAAGAAAAAGAAAAAATAAAGTTTAAACTTAAATCTTAAACGTAATACTCCATAATGCATCCAATTGATCTTCGAAGCGATACTGTAACCCTACCTACAAATGAGATGCTAGAAGCTATCTCAAAAGCAGAACTAGGTGATGACGTTTTTCAGGAAGATCCAACGGTAAATAAACTCGAGCACTTAGCTGCTAAAACTTTTAATAAAGAATCAGCAATTTTTATGCCTAGTGGCACTATGGCTAACCTAGTTGCTGTTTTGACTCATTGCCATAGAGGCGATGAGGTAATACTTGGAGATCAATCTCATACTTTTTTATATGAAGCTGGAGGGATTTCATCATTTGGCGGAGTTCATTCAAGGCAAATAAAAAATTATGATGACGGAACAATGCTTTTAGAAGATATAAAAAATTCTATAAGAAAAAAAGATGTCCATTTCCCGCCATCTAGATTAGTATGTCTAGAGAATACTCATAATAGATGCTTTGGTATGCCTCTTGATATAAATTATATTAATAAAGTCTCAGAAATTGTAAAAAATAATTCAATGATGCTTCACGTTGATGGTGCTAGAATATTTAATGCTGCGGCTGCGTTAAATAAAAGTGTCGCGGAGCTAACTAGTGAGGTTGATTCAGTATCTTTTTGTCTTTCTAAGGGTTTATCTGCTCCGTCAGGATCATTACTTTGTGGTAAAAAAGAGTTTATAGAAAAAGCTCGGTTTAATCGCAAGGCTTTAGGTGGGGGTATGAGACAATCTGGAATTTTAGCTTCTGCTGGAATTGTAGCTTTAAATGAAATGCCGAAAAAGATTGTCAAGGATCATCAAAATGCCAGTACGCTTGCTAAAGGCTTAAACGCAATTAGTGGAATTTCAATTGACCTAGAAAAGGTCAAAACAAATATAATATATTTTAAATTAGATCACTCTAAAATAGATAGTGTTACGCTTATTAATTCAATGCTAAAGAAAAATATTAAATTTTTTGAATTAGGTCCAAATTGGTTTAGACTAGTAACCCACGCTGGAATAAATGAAGAAGATATAGATCATGTGTTAATTCAGTTTAAAGATCTTTTTTCCAAAATTTAATTCAGGAATTAACATTTGAGATTCCTTATTTCTATCTCATTATCATTCATTATAAGTAATACTAATCTAGTAGCCTCTGAAAAACTATTTCCCAATTATATAACGGACGTTGATGGCAATGAATTATCTTTTTCAAGTTTGGCAGAAAATAAAACTGTTTGTTTAATTACGTTAAAATCGATCAATTGTCCTACTTGCTTAGAACAGTTAAAAAGATTTAAAGAAAAAATCACCCAATTTCAAAAGTGTAATTTGACATTTGTTGTACTGGCATATGCAGACAATAGAAGCATAAAAGCACTTGCTGAAAAAGTAGACTTTCCATTTCCTTTCATTCAAGATGTTGATTTTATGATATCAAAATCATTTAACTTAGATAAGCCACCATTTGAGCTAAGACCGGCGATCATTTTATTTAATGGGGATAGGACTATAAAATGGAAAAAGATAGGAAGGAGTAATCAATACTTTAGTGATCAAGCTATTGAAGACTATCTTGATTGTGATAATTGGATATAAAAGAACATATATGCAAAATAATTTTATATAAGAGCATGAAGATAATTCTATTAAATTTTTAAAGCATAGAAAGTAAAATAATAACTAATAATGTTTGATAGCGATGTAATCAAAAAAGGAATTAATGACCAAGCTGTCTTGCAGGCGATGCGTGATGTGGACAGACGTAAATTTGTTTCTGATAAATTTTCTGATGTCGCATATGATGATCGTGCACTACCAATAGGGGAGGAGCAAACAATTAGCCAGCCTTTCATTGTAGCATTTATGACAGAAAGCTTGCAGATTGAAAAAGGGAATAAAGTACTTGAGGTGGGTACTGGTTCTGGTTTTCAGACTGCTGTTTTGAGCAAGCTAGGTGCAAAAGTTTCTACGATAGAGATAAATAAAAAATTATTCAAAGAATCTTCAAAAAGATTAATTGATCTGGGGTATGGTGATATTTCTTTCCACCATGGAGATGGAAATAAAGGTGTTCCTGAGCAGTCCCCTTATGATCGAATATTAGTAACAGCTGCGCCTGCTGAAATCCCTAGAGATTTGATTGACCAGCTTGCTATAAATGGCATAATGGTCATTCCTGTTGGTAATCAGTCAGAAGTACAATATTTATATAGAATTAAAAAGTTAAATGATGATGAAATAACCAAGGATAAGATTCTTCCTGTATATTTTGTACCATTGATAAAAAGTTAAATTGTGATTCTATGAATCCAAATTATTTTATTAAAACTATTTCATTTTCTCTAATACTATGCACATTTTCTTATGGACAATTGATCTGGTCAGAGGGTAACCTCAAAAAAGTAGATCAGATATCTTTAGAAATAGTTGTTAGTGGTGATCAAGACCCAACATGGGAAGAAAAATTAACACAAATATCATTACTTTTTTTTGAAGGATATAAATTAAAAATTAATCCAAAAACATTCTCTCCAAATATGGTCATTAATGTGAGTATTTTAAAATCTAATGACTTATCTATTTCGTCTTATGATATTGACCTTTCTGTTTTTGATTTATTCATATCAAAAGATAAATATTTAGATAATATTTCAAGCAAAAAGATCATTAAAAAGTTTAAAAGTGGAATCATTTATCAACAAAATCTTTTTGGGCAGTCAGAACATGAAAAAATTATTCAAGATGTTGAAAATTCACTGGTAAGTATCTTAAATACATTTATAAATGATTGGTACCAAGATAACCCTATGAAACAATTCTAAAGTAATTGTTTTTTTCTAGGTCTATTTGACATATCCTTTCTTCAGTGTAAATTTATTGTTTTAATAAAAAAATGTATTATTTCAGCAAAATATATACCGATCCTAGAATTTATCTAACTATAGCTTTTCTTAGTTTTATCATTAATGAGCATGTTTTTAGTGCAGAGAAAATTGATTGGGAAGATAAAGCATTAAAAACTGGAAATAGATTAGCTGTCTTAGATTTTTCAGCTAAGGGAATATCAGATCCTATGAGGGATATCTTGACCGAACAATTTCGTCAAAATTTAAAAAAATTAAAGATTTATGAGGTCCTTGATGCTAGTATGACAAACCAGGTAGAGATTTTCTACCCTGGCGAAAAAATCTATGGAGAATGTAAATCAAAAGGTTGCATACTTGAGCTTGGTAGGCTTTTAAAGGTCAATTATGTTGTAGCTGGGACAATTATTGAAAAGGACAAAGAATATTTTGTAAATGGTAAAATGTACTCTATAGATCTTGAGCAAGAGGTTCAAGGCTTTTCAATAGAAAATGTTAGTGAAATTGATAGTATAAGGCTTGAAATGAAAAAGTTGTCGTATAACGTCAGTGGCTTAGAAGTGCCTGACACCATTTCAATTGAAGCCTCAACTGAAGTCTTAAGTTATGTTACTAAAACAAAAGAACAAGAAAAAATGCCTTGGATTCGACTACCGAAAATTTCAAAGAAAGTTAGATCATTAATGTATTCTACGGTTGTTCCAGGAGCTGGACAAGTATATTCAAAACGTGCATATACAGGTTTGGGGTTCTTTGGAGCTGAAATAATTATTGGTAGTTTGGCCTTGCTTGCTCATTCAAATTATCAAAAATCGTGGGGTGGCTTTCAAGAAACATACAAATCTTATCAAATCGAGGATGACCCTGGAAAATTAATTCAACTAAGGCCAGATATAATACGGTATGCTAATGATACCAAAAAGCATAATGATTTTTTAAGAGGTTTAAGAATTGTAGGTGCTTCAATTTGGAGCATAAATATGTTACATGCATATATTGTAGCGCCTGAAGATATATTTGTTAATACTGGAAACTTAGGAAATTTTTCTGATGCAGAATCAAAATCTAAGTTGACTACTTGGGATATTCTTTCTGGTTTTGGTTTAAGAGGTTTAATTATAAGGCCAGTTTTTAAGGGTAGCTCTCTTTCATCGTATTCTCCATATACTGATGCTGGCTTATTAATTACAACACCGATAGGACTTTATTTTGGATCTGTGTTTACATCTTTGACCTATGAGATATCAAATTATTCATTTACATCTTCTGATTTTGAAAATAAGGTTGAAGGATCCAGTCATACAACAGCATTCAATTTTGATTTAACAAATAAAATATCTTTTGGAGGTAAGAGTATTAAAAAATATGCCTTTTTAGGTAGTTCAAATTATAGTGATGGCAAAGGGTATTTAATTGGGGGAGATTTAGTTTATAACGTAAGTACATTTCCGTTATCGTTTGCGCTATCAAGCAGAGCAAATATGGTGAATACTAAATCTTTAGGAAGAACTATGTGGGTATCACTGGGAGTTAATGTTGGTATTAATATTCCATAAAGTACAATTATATTTATTTCTTTTTTTCATGCTTTTTTCTTCATGTGAGGATGTTACTTATCAATTAGATAATGAATTTGATCCAGAAAATCTTGACCTTGAACCACCTACAATATTTTTTCACCCATCGCAATTTGAATCAATTAAGGTTGGCAGTTCAGATACTCTAGAACTTTATTGTTATGATGTGAAAAATGCAGCAGGAGCTCATCTACAGATAGAATTTGATGCTCAAATTATCTCAATTGATACTGTCCTTTATGGTGAGTTTTTTATGAATGGTGTGAATTCACCTATAATTTTTACTGATCAGGAGGATGGGTTTTTAAATGTATATTTATTTCTGCAACCTACGATCGGTACTAGTGATGCAAGCGGAACAATGTCTATGGCTAAATTAATTTTTACTGTACAAGATGAAGGGTTAGCTCCAATGAGATATACCTCAAGGACAACAATAAGAGATAAGAGTAATAACTCTCTACAATTAAATCAGTATGGTGAGGCATTAATTAATGCGACTTATTAAAATTATAATTCTTTTTTCTCTTTTTTTTATATCTGGTACTAGTTTGCTTATGGCTCAATGTGATGATGATGTATATGAGGTTCTATCACTTGAGGATTTGCCATTAGAAAAAAATGGAAGCACACTCGATAGTGAAGATAACTTTATTGTCATAGATGAGAGCACAGGTGAGCCAGTTAGTGGCTATGCTAGCTTTGATAGAATTTATAAATTTAATCTTGGGTTCTCTGATGAAAACGGTGATGGTGAAAATGATGAAGCAATAAATTTGTTTGTAGACCTATGCAGAACTGGGACCACATTTGATGCCACAGTTGCAATTGTTAAAACAGCTGGTATAGATTGTCAAAACGTTGATATCCAAGATATAATTGTTTCAAATTTAAATGAATTCGGGACATCCGAAAACATAGACGGCTATGCTTTGTGTCCGCCTATAGGTATCGAATTATCTGAAGGTATATCTGCATGGTGGTTACCAGTAGCTAGAGATATTTTCATAGATGAACCTGGAGATTATTATATAGTAATTGAGGCATATTCAGAAGGTCAATCAGGCGATTATAATATGCTTATTGGTGAAATGACTCATTTTATTGAATACAGCATTCACCCTCAAAATATATTTTTAGATGTAAATTTTTCAGATTTTGTTTATGGTGTAAATGATAACCCATCTTGGAGCCTTGGCACGATTGATAATGTAACTGATTATTTTGAACTGAGGGATGAGTTTGGGAATGATATATCTATTGGAACAATTATTGATTCTGATGGGAATACCTTGCAGCCGAATACGGGATATAATCAGATAAGGTTTCCGCTCGTTAATCAACCTAATTCCGGAGTTGGAGCATATCTTACTGTTGTCGATCATACATTCTCCAGCATTGAGGAGGGTTCAGGAAATATAACAGCACCACATTTAGTAAATTCTGAAGGAATTCCCTTTTCAGTTGGTGATACGATGTTTATTGAATTAAATGATATTATTGCACCCACAATATCCATAGAAGGAATTAGTACTGAAAATAATACCTCTATTTTAGATCCCGATGAAAATATTATTATATATTCGACTGAATCCCTTTTAAAAGATCAGGATATAATTACTTCAGAAAACTTAGTTGATCATTTAAGTCTAACTTTTTTTAATACTGGAGACCTAATACCATTTAACATTGAGGTAAATGAAGACCAAACAGAAATAGAGATTGACCCAATTAGTTCATTAGTTGACTATCAGTGGCAAGATGTAGTAATTACTCTTTTTAATCAGAATGCAGATGGCGATTCTCTTACTGATAGCGCGAATAATTTAATACAAAATAAAACAAAAAATATTCGCATTAATGATATTGTAAATCCTTTAATGGCAGAAGCAACTGTAAATGCAGTTACAAATACATTGATAAATGTTACAATGAGCGAGGCAGTTTACAAGAATTTTACTGGGTTAGATGCTAGCGGAGGATTAACTCCTGATAATTTTGATTTAATAATTGCCAGTAATGATTTAAATAATGTACAAAGTATTTCAGTAGAGAATGTGATAAAATCTGATTCTTTTGAGCCTGTAATCGGAGGAGAAAATAGTTTTAGGCTTCAGCTTGTAATGGATCCTCCATTTGCCTCAGGTGAAGAGATAATCACAGTAACTACTACTTTTTCCCCAATCTATGATCGAGCTGGCAACCAGGTACTAAACCAACAAACATTTCAACTAAATGATGAGTTAGCTCCAGAATTAAACATTCAACCACAGTCTGGTAGTACAATATTGCCGAGCAGTAATTTTCAGCTTTCTTTTAGTGAAACCGTTAAAAATTATAATCTTAATGATTCTACTATTAGTCTGCTTGATGACAATATTATTAAATCCATAATTTTTTTAATTGATCAAGACGGCGACTCCATTGATTACCAGGCTAGTTATAATGGCGATACAACATTAATTACCATAGAGCCTGAAGTATTATTAACTGAGCTTGGAACTTTAAGCGTTAATATAAACCAAGCTAGGTTTTGCGATAATGATACAAACTTGGTTTCCTCAAATTATCAGTTTAACTATAATGTTGCTGATGTGTCTCCTCCAAGTTTTTCTGAATACTCATTTGGAAGAGGTAATGATTACATATTATTAGAAACTAGTGAGGGTATTTATAGTGACCCTGATGCGACAATGCCAGTTACTGCGCAAGATTTTGAACTAGTAGTCGATTTTGGAGATTTAGACGGTGCAAGTTTTATTACTTTAGAATCAATAGCAGATACCTCTGGTGGCATTCCTACAGCAGGAGAGAAAACTTTTAGAATGAACTTGAATGTTGTTGGTTCTGCAAATGGTACTGAAAGTGTTATTATAAATCCTCTTCCCAATGAGGTTTATGATGCAGGAGGTAATTTAATGAGCGCTTCTGAAGCAACTGATCAATATTTTTTACTTCCGTCTCCGACATTTAATATAAATAGTGATCTCAGTTCTGATAATGGATATTTTAGATTAATCTTTGAAGAGGGTCCTGTTTTTTCCGATGAAGCCTCCACATCTGGTTTAGGTATACAAGATTTTAAGGTTTTATTAACGAGTCTTGATGGACAAGTTGAAGAGGTATTTCCGCTATATGTAGTAGATCAAAATAATAATTTACTTGATGCTTCTGGTGCAGACACTGTTAAACTTGACGTCAATCTTGATTTTATTCCAACAGGTGGAGAGATAGTTAGAATTTTCCCAAAGTCATCAAATGCTATTTTTAATTCGAATGGCGTAAACATGGATTCAGCTGAATTTGCTGGGCCATTTACCCTAAATGATCAGTTGAAACCATTTCATAATTCAAATATTGAGACCGGTGCGATTAACGTTTCATATAAGGACACAATAATATTTTCCTTTAATGAGCCAATTAGATTATTAAATGGTCAACCATTAACGGATGATTCTGCAATGGAATGTTTTGTAATAAAGAACATTGCTAGGTCTGATAGTATTATAGTCGCTACTCCAGACTCCACAATAATTATACCTCCGGACAGCGTCGTGGATTATGTAACGTATTTCACTATGGTTAATGATCCATCTCCAGATAGTATATGGGTTATAATGACTCAACCTTTTGGAAGCGAGCATACTATGTCTTTGATCATAAAAAATAACTTTGAAGATTTTTCTGGTAATAGGATTTTATCTGCTGATACAATAACCTTTGAAACTATCGATAATATAGCACCTGATTTTGTGGCTGGATCAGCAAAAATTGATTCTTTATTTTATATTTCATTGCAGAATAACCCCTCCCAAAATTCTCGAAGATACTGTAATGTTCAATTATCGATAGACGATAATATATTTACTGACCAATCTGGCATAAATGAAGTTATGCCTGAGGATTTTTCTATAGAAGTGATTAAAGGAAATGGGTTTTCATCATCAGCAAATATTGAAAATCTTACTTTTGTTGATGCAGAAAATCCTGGTAGCGATTCAATAATTTTCCAAATAAAATTTGACGAAGTACCATCCGGGAAAGAAAAATTTTATATAAGGCCATTTAATGATAGTGCTATATATGATCTTGGTCAAAACTCGATGAGTGCAGAAAGTACTAGTGACACATTAACAACATATGATCTGAGATTTCCTACAATTGATTCTACTAGCTTAGAGCATGAAGGCTTTGTTGACCTTATGAGTGATACTACTATAATTATCAAATTTTCTGAGCCCATAAATGTTGAGAGCTTTTCTTATAGGTTTACTTCAAGTTTAGATACACTTGGATTCCAATTTAATTCAAGATTAGAACCTGATTCATTGACCATCCTATTAGACTCAACAATTATGTCTTTTGATACTCTTCAATTAGAGGTCGTCTTCATTGAAGACACATCAGGAAATGTTAGGGATAGTCTATTAAGTAGACGCTTTTTTACAAAAGCAGCAGGAGATTTCAGTGACCCTCCTGATGATCGGATTAGTTTAGAAGACCTTGCTGTTTTTATTTCAAGTTGGAATTCAAATGATTTTTCAAAAAACTTAGGGCCTTATATTGGAACCCCTCCAAATATTAAAATTTCTCAAGATAGTTTATTTGGTATAGATGATGGAATGGCATTCACTCAGATGTGGCGATGGTCAATCGAAAAATATGGACCTGTATATATTGCCAATGAAGAAAAAAATAATGCTAATATTTCCTTACTACAAATCAGTAATGATAGAATAAGCATATTACCAACGCAAAGTGTAAAATATGGTCAATTGATATTGGATTATGGTTCTAACCTAAGCTCTATAAATGTCATTGATAATTTTCGACTAAAGGAGAATGGAATTATATTAAATGATATTAATAATGATAAAGGGGTTGCAGTAATTGAATTTGCGCTTTCTAATGATTTAAATGGTTCATTAGGATTTGATTTTGAATCTAGTAACAGTGAAGACCTTGATGTGCGTGTGACATATGCTCTTTTTGATCATAATTACAATCTTCTTGATGAAAAGGATAGTGTTGTAAATCGTGTTTACATTCCAGAGAAGTTTTCATTAAAACAAAATTATCCAAATCCATTCAATCCTAAAACAACTATTCGTTTCTCTTTGCCAAAAGATTCAAATGTGGAACTTTTTGTTTATGATGTTAATGGAAAGATAGTAAAGGAGTTCATTAACACTAGCATGCAGCCAGGTAATTATAAAGTAGTTTGGGACGGTACGAATCAAAGTGGAGTTCTTGTAGGGTCTGGAATTTATTTTTATCGTATTAAAGCAGGTTCTTTCATAGCTTCTCAAAAAATGATCTTTCTTAAATGATGAAAATATTTTCAAACATAGAGTTAATAGAAAAATATCAACCTCAAAACGTTCTAAATGATATCAAAGAACATTTTATTATGAATAAATCAAAGCTTTTTGATTTATTTTCAAAATCGTCATGCCCAATTTCAAAATATAAAGTTTCAAAACAGTTATCATTTATTGAAGTAAACAAAACTGAAGATCAGGACTTTGCATTAGAAATCGTAGATGAGTTACATGATGCCTCTTATTTTATGTCATTATCAAAAAAGAATCGTACTATCATAACTCAGAGAATGAGGTCTTTTGCAGTAGATTGGACAATTGCTCATATTAATAGAATAAAATTATTAATAGATAATGGAATACTTGAGTTGCCTTTTGAAAATGAGCAAAGAGTAAATCACTCTCCCATGATGAAAGAATTAAACGAAGTATTAATTTGTATACTATCTGGGCTAGAAATTGAGCTTGATTATTGGCAAAAACTTCCAAGGGCAAGTTATCTTTCTGGCTTGCAAGTATCTATGGGAAATTTTTTTAGGAAATTAAATCAAATTAATATGAGTCAAAAAGATCAGATAACTCTAGTTCAGCAGCTCTTTAGCCTCTTTGATGTGGATTGGGATGAAGGTGCGCGAGAAAATATTAAAAATTCATTACAGCAGCCTTCTTTAGAAATATTAGTAAAAAGAAAAAGTTCTTTTGATAATCCTCTTGGATTAGAACAAGAAAATATCTTGAAGAAAAATAATTTAGTTGAACTTTTAAAGGTTTTTTACACCTACCGGGATCAGCTTAGAAGATTTTGAAATTCTTTGACACATAAATTCACTCAATTAATCTATGGAAATAGATTAGAGATAGCGCATTAGTATGAGAAGTTAATAGCCTGTGCTATGTAAATTTTATTTCTATGGATCTTGAAACTAATAAAAAATCCCGTCTTAAAGTTTTTTTAGAAAATCCTTCAAAAGCGCTATGGTCTTTGGCAATACCCATAATGTTTGGAATGGGTATTCAAACGTGTTATAACCTGGTGGATATGATATTCATAGGAAAACTAGGGGGTGACGCTATAACTGGCATTGCATTTAATATGCCCCTTTTCTTTTTGGTACTCGGATTAACTATGGGACTTGGTACTGGAGTTACAGCAGCTATAGCACGTTTTATAGGAGAAGAAAATAAAAAACAAGCTGATAATTGTGCAGAGCATGCGGTAGTGATGGCTGTTATAATCAGTATAATACTATCATCAATTGGATTATTATTTGGGAAAGAAATTTTATCTTTGTTTGGTGCACAAGGCGAGATTTTAAACTTAGGGTGGGAGTATTTACATGTAATGTGTGTAGGAATGCCCTTCATGATCTTCTCTGGATTTTTTAGATCAATCCTTTCAGGGGAGGGTGATATGAAGTTTCCAATGATGGTGGCAGGTTTAGGAACAATATTAAACATTATTCTCGACCCAATTTTTATATTTGATTTAGAAAGTTTGGGAGGATTCGGTTTCGGGCTAGGAATTGCTGGTGCTGCTATGGCTACGGTTATTAGTCAAGTAGTGGTTTTCATTGTATTTATTTTCATGTTATTTTTTAAAAACCATTCTTATATATCATTCAATTTAAGTGATTTCACCTTTTCGACTGATATCATATGGGATATTATTAAAGTAGGTCTACCTGCTTCATTATCTATGATCGTTATGGCAGTAGGGCAGGGCGTGTTTAATAAGATCCTTGTTCATATTTCTGTTAATACAGTGGCTGCTTATCAAGTCGCGGGAAGACTAGATATGCTTGTCTTTCTCCCAATCTTTTCAATTGCTGCGTCCTTAACTACACTAGTTGGTATGTTTTACGGTGCTAAAGAGTACAGGGCATTGAGGTATATCATTAAATATGGTATCTTTTCTGCGCTTCTCATAACAATAATATCATCTACTATTGTTTATACTTTTGCTGGACATGTTGTAAGGTTTTTTACTGATGATGCATCTATTGTCATCATTGCGGTTAATTTTTTACAAATTTTTGCATTTGCATATCCTTTTATCTCAGTGGGTATAACTACTGGTAGAGTTTTGCAAGGACTTGGAAAAGGTCTGCCTGTATTGATAATAACTATTGTTAGGGTACTTGGCGTTTCTGCTCCCTTAGCACTATTTTTTGTATTCATCATGGATAAAACTGTTGAATGGGTTTGGTATTCAATGATGCTTTCAACTATTGTAGCCTTTGGTATAGGGCTAACCTGGTTGATCTCAACATTAAAAACATTGCCAACTTCTGGACAAAGTTTAAATAATTAGTTTTTATCGTACTTTTTTATTCTATTTTTCGATCGATAGATTAATGAGTCAATGATGAACTGTGGTAATAAATTTATTAGCCTTGTAAGAACACTCATTTGCCATGGGTACACATATGTTTCTTTATTTTTATCAATTGCTTTAATAAATGCTAAAGCAGCAGAGTTGACATCTTTTAAAAATGGTTTGAATGAAATTTTCTTTGTCATTGGCGTGTCAATAAAACCAGGACAAATTGAAATAGCATCAATGCCATAATCAGAAAGTATTGGTCTCCAAGAATCAAAAAGGCGCCTAACTGCAACTTTTGATGCTGAGTATCCTCCTTTATGTGGGATGGGAATAAAGCTTGCAACAGAGCTAACAACTACAACTTTACCTTGTTTTTGTTTCTGCATTTCAAACAAAAAAGGTAAAATAGTATTTGTCACTCCAAGAATATTTGTATGCAATACATTATTTATTTTTTCGCTTGAGCCTGAAAATAAATGATCACTGCTACCTACTCCAGAATTCGCAATTATAATATCAATACCTTTGGCCTTTCTTATGAAATCTTGGGCTGATCTTTCACAGTCTAGCGGGATATTCACATCATTTTCATAAATAAATGTTTCACAATTTCGTAATTCACATTCTTCTTTTAATTCCTCTAGTAATTCTACTCTTCGCGCACCTAAACCTAGAATTGTATTATCACTTGCATAGTTAATCGCTAAAGCTTTTCCTATACCAGTACTTGCCCCCATGATAAATATTTTTCTCTTCATTACTAAAAATAAAATTTCATTCCTAATCTTGCAGTATTATGACCATTTTTGATGATACTTCTAGATGCAGCTGAGTTCTCAAATAAGGCAGGATTTGTGTGGTTCATGTGGATGAAAAATATCTTTCTTTGGTCCCGTTTTAAAAGTCTGCTAAAATAATTCATACTTTCAATAATCAAAGGATGCGGTATTTCACTCATATTCCTATTTGGTACTTCGTCGTCATAGTAGAAAGTTCCATCCAAAAGAGCATATGAATTGGATTCTATCCAAAATAAAATATCATGCTCCCATTTTTCCCATTTGTCTATGTCAGGTATATACAACATCGATTCATTAGGGCCAATAACATTGTAACCGACTGTCTCAGAGAATTCATCTCTATGTGGCACTAGAAAAGGCTCAATTATGAGGTCTCTAGCCAGCAAAACTTCCTCCTTGTCCTTTATAGGAGAAAGTTTAATATTTTTTAGTTTTACTAATTGATTCCATGGACCATTTTTTTCAAGATATTTTTTCATTTTTGGCATAGCATAAACAACAACATTTTTTGCTCCCATTACCTCTCTACCCAATTGCATTAGGCCAGAGTAATGACCTATATGAGCATGAGTCAAAAATATTCCTGCAAGTCTAGCTTTATGTTTTTTCGTAATTATGTGGTATTGTTTTGCAAAATCAGGAGTCGCATCTATCATCCAAGCTAGGCCTGTTCTTGGATCAATGATTGCAATGCTAGCAACCATTTTACGTAAACTGTCAGATAACCATGCCTCTTTACAACACATTTTTTCGCAACCAGCATGTGGATACCCACCATCCTGGGTAGTACCAAGTACTACAGCATAGGGCCGCTTTGTTAAATATTGATGATTATCTTGAGATTGAATTTTTTGACTAACAGAAATTATTAGGCTAATAAAAAATATGATTCTCATTATAGGTTTATAAATATCTTTTTTCTATATAGCCATAGTAAGATTAACCAAAACCCAACTAGGTGAGCAAAAGCAAATAAGAAAGAACCAAACATGTCTCCACCTATAGGCACAAACAGAGTTTTATAAAGATATCCATATCCTGATATTGACTGACCTTCAAGGTCAAATCTTAATCTTAAAATTATTTTTGTCCATAGTCCAGATAATACAAAAAGGAATATGGAATTCGTTCCAAATATCTGAAAAACCCATAATGGTTTTTTCCATTTTTTGATATCAATCATAAAACATAATGAAGATAAGATAAGTGTAGCAATACCACCAGTAAATAAAACGTAAGAGCTGGTCCATAACTGTTTATTGATTGGGAATAGAAGCCCCCAGATTATTCCAACTATTATAAGACCAATTCCAAAAGTAGACATCCTTTTTACATTATCCAAAAAATCTTTAGTAGTGTGAAGCATTGAACCTACTAAATATCCAATCAAAACAGTTACAACCGAAGGTATAGTGCTTAGTAATCCTTCAGGATCAAACTGAATTCCAGTCCCTCCATAAAGGTGGCTTTCACCCAAAAGAAAAATATCAATCTTTCGAATTAAATTATGCTCAAGACTGTAAGGATCCTCCCCTCCACCAATCCATAAAATACCCCAGTATGCAATTAAGATACCTGAAGCAGAGATAAATATTTTTTTTAGATCCAAGTGTATTACCATGATTGCTGCTATGCCATAAGCTAGAGCAATTCGCTGGAGGACGCCCATTATTCTAAAACTACTCCAATCCCAATCTTGTTGAATAAATGGAAAAGCATGAATGAATGTACCTGCTAAAAAAATAGACAATGTTCTAAAAAAAACATGCTTATAAAAATCTTTTGATGCGAATGAGTGCCATCTTACAAATGCAAACCTCATCGCAGCACCGACAATGAAAAGAAAGAATGGGAAAACTAGATCTGTAGGCGTACAGCCATGCCATTTTGCATGTCTCAATGGAGGATATACAAATGCCCAACTACCTGGATTATTAACTATTATCATCATTGCAATAGTTATACCTCTAAAAATATCAATAGATAAAATTCTTCTTGGCTTTGACATAATGTATCTAGGTTAATTTTGAAATATTTCTATTCCAAATAAGGTATGCCCCTATTCCAGCAAATCCAAACAGAATTACTGATGAACTGTAATTTTGAAAAATTAAGTTTCCAATGCCAAAAGTAAATCCATAGATCATCATCACACCCGCAAGCCACAAAATGAATATACCTTTTGTTACAGGCTGTAGAGTATGATTAAAAGAGGAAGTTACTGGTCCCCACCATCCGCCAGGTTGTACCCTTTTATAAAATGATTCAAGTTTAGTCATTGGTTCAGGCTCAGTAAAAAAGGTGACTGTAACCCATGCAATTATAGCTATGGGAACGATGATCATCAATTTGTGATGAACTTGAAGAGACATACCAAAAATTGAGGGAGCGGATCCGAATAAAGAGTATTCTAGATTGTTATTAATTGTTTGAAAATAGGCAATTATTTCAAAAGATATTGTAATAACGATCGAAGTAGCTAGCGCAGTAATTTCACTCCATGCATTTACCCTCCACCAAAACCATCGAAGGATTAATACAAGGCCAATACCTGCACCCATTGCAAAAATAAACTCCCATGCCTTAGATATACTTTGCATTTTAAGTGCAGTAAAAGCAGCAAGTATCATCAGGATAACAGTCATTATTTTTCCTACTAAGACATAATGCCTCTCAGTTTCATTAGGTTTGAAAAATCGTTTATATATGTCATTAATTAAATATGAAACACCCCAGTTTAAGTGCGTATCAATTGTAGACATGAACGCAGCTAAAAAAGAAACGATAAGAATACCTTTAAGACCAGGGCCAAGGAGCGTGTTCATTACAAGTGGATAACCTGCTTTCACTCCTAATTCTGAGTATTCTGAAGGAATAATGGGGAACATTACTATAGAAACCACGGCTACAATAATCCAAGGCCATACGCGAAGAGCATAATGTGCAATGTTAAACCACAATGTAGCTAGGAGGGCGTGTCTTTCATTTTTTGCAGAGGACATTCGTTGTATAATATACCCTCCACCATCTGTACCATGATGTGACCACCACATTACAGAGATAAAGATTAAAAACTTGGAAAATGGGGATTCCCAAAATGTTTGTGTTGCTACGCCAGTATCTGGTATTGGTGGAATAAATTTTAATGTGTTGTCAGTTACAACATCTGATCCAAGAAGTTCATTTAATTTTGATAACAAAACTTCCATCCCGCCAACATAATTCAATGCGATTATTGCTAACGCAATTGATCCAAACATCGCAATTACAAATTGAACTAAATCGGTCACAACTACGCCCCAAAATCCTGATAGTATCGCATAGACCAAAGCAATTATAACACATAACCACACAGCGGTCCATTTATCCATATTAAGCATGACAGATACCACAGAGGCCATTGCATTTATTACCCAACCCATTACAATGAAGTTGTATAGAATGGCAAAATATCCTGCTTTAAAGGCTCTAAGAAATGCCGCAGGTTTTCCACTGTAACGAAGTTCAAGAAGTTCATTATCTGTTAGAATTTCTGCTCTTCTCCAAAGTCTAGAAAAAAGAAAAACGCTCAGGAGAGATCCCATTAATAAATTCCACCAAAACCAATTTTGCCAAATACCTGGTCCTCTAACAAATTCTGTAATGGCCAAAGGAGTATCAGCAGCAAAGGTCGTTGCAACCATAGAGGTACCTACAATCCACCAAGGCAGTGACCTACCAGATAGGAAATATTCTTCAGTGCTTGAAGCTGCTCTTTTTGAAAAATATATGCCTACGCCAAGCGAAAATAATATGTATGAAATAATAATTGACCAATCAATCCAATGTAATGTTATTGATTCACTCATAGATATCCTTTAGTTTAGTATTTTTGTAATAATGAAAAACAATTTCTTCCGTTGTTTTGCCAGCCAAAGACATTCCCAATGCCCCAATTTGACATAGACCTGCACCATGACCCCATCCAGCACCTTTCAACGTAAAATCATCTTCATTATTATGCTTTGAATTTGTTTCAATGATAAATGCGGAACTATATAAAAATTTTTTATGAAGTATTCTTCTTATTTCATATTCAGATTTAATTTTCAGTGAGGTATCATTTCCATTTCCATCCTTACCTATGATCTTCATTGTTAAGATTCTGCCAGAAGCTCCGCGCTCTATCGAATGAATCATAATAATTTTCGAAAATTGTTTCCCTGATTTTTCATGGATGATCTTTACTAGTTCGCTATTTGAGTAAGATATTTCCCATCTGTAGTATTCTCCCTTTTCATCGACATTGCCTAAATATTGACCAAGATAAGCCTCATTAATATAATTCGGTCCACAGAATGATTTTTGTTTGTTTAAAAGCCATTCTTTAAAATTTTCTTCATTTGATAAGTCGATTTTATCAGTATTTTCACTATCGATAATTGAATCAAGGTATGGTTGAAAATTAATATCCCATACATTATTACCTCTTTCAGATATGCCGCCGCAATTTTTGGAGTACCTAGCGTCACAAATTGTATCTCCATGAATTAAGACTTTTCCTCTAGTATTTTGAGCAGCTTGCACTGATGAGAGAATCACATTAGAAATTCCTTGATAGCGTTGGCAGCAGTCATCGTTGCATGCATCTAATCCTAAATTTTGATGCTTTTTTTCTTTCGCAGCTAGTATCCAAGATCTTGCTACTATCGTTTGTGCCTCCAACAAAGATTGCGGACATTTTGCTCCCATTTCTGATGTGGCAACGCACATCAAGTAATCTTCAAGAAATATTTTATTAATTACAAATAGTTGTTGGTCGATATTTTTAACAACAAGATCACCCAAAACCTTTATATCTATGGATTTTTGCCAATGAAAACCTCTGCCTGCAATGACTGGATCAACTTTAATACAGTTGGCCAGCTCTCTATCATTGTTTTTAATGATTATCTCATTACAATGAATATCGTTCAAACTCAATCTGTTACCATGAATACCAATGTTAAAATCATTTTTAAATTCAAATTGCTTTATACCATCTATTAACAAACTAAATTTTTCTCCAAATAAAGTTATTGAAACATTATTTTGATTATCCTCAGGAAGTATTAGACCTATGGACATTAACGGTTCGTTATTATGATTTTTATTCATTTATTGCATATTGTGCTGCACCCAATGCAGCAGTATTATCACTAGAAGATAATTCAATTGGAATATCATGAGTGTTATAATTATCAAAAATAATTTTTAATGGATGATTTTCTTTTTTTAAAATTTGTCCCATCCTCTGACCAATTACAATTTTTTCTGGAAATCGGTTATAAGCTTTGAAAAAATTTATTCTTTCATTAATTAAAAGTTGAAATGCTTGGCCTGCTGTTTTAATAATATCTGTAGCCGTTTCATGTTTTTCACTAGCCTTATTAAATAAATCATTTAAAAGTTCAATTGATATTGGTTTTCTTTTTTTCCATTTTTTACATAATCCAGCTAAAGATATACATTCTTCAATCGTATCTCCATTTGGCATAATGATTTCCCATGATTTTTTTAAATTTTTGTACATATTTAAATCGATTAATTTTTTATTATAGAGTATTCCATCAGCAATTCCAGTACCACCCCCAATATAAATGGCATCTGAAACTTCTTTTAATTTACCTTTTGGTGAAAACCTTTCTCCATTAACGCAAGATAAGGAGTCGTCATATATTTTTTTTAGTATAATATTCAAACCAATATTTTTGGCAATATTTTCGTTTAGTTCTTTTAGCATGTAAGGATTTCTTGGACCATTTGCCATAATGGATATTCCATCCTTTTCTTTCATTTTTATGCCAGGAAAACAAAATCCTAAATGATCTATTTTATTTTTTGTGAAGTATCCAATTGACTTCACTATGGCCTTGATAATTGTTCCAGCTTGCATTTTTTCATCATTACTGATTTTATAAGTGTTATCCTTCATTTCTTTCTTTTGAACGTTTAATGAAACAGGGCTAAAGGATTGGTTATGACCATTTATTTCATCATACCTACATTCATATGTGTCTGATTGATCAATAACTGTATTATTATCTTTAAAAATATATAATTGTGAAAAGACCTTAGAAGCTCCGCCATCGATTCCTAGTATGTGTTTATGATTCATTAGCCTAAATATTTTTCTTTAGTTTATTGATTCTTGAAATTGAATTTTCTAATAAATCGAGATTAATTCTTTTATTTCTAATTCCGCTCTTAATTGCATCAATACATTTTGGAATATAATTCACATCATAGGATAAGTTATTTCCTAAACAGAACATATCTATTCCTGCGTTGATCATTAAACAAAAAGTATCCTCAAGAGAATAATTTTCTGAAATTGCTTTCATACTTGGATCATCACAAATGATGACACCTTTAAATTTTATTTCATCTCTTAATAATTCAGTGGTTATCTTATTTGACAATGAAGCTGGTAGATTCGGATCTAATCCTCTGTGAAATACATGAGATATCATCACCATCTCTAGCTCATTTTGTTCAACAAGTTTTTGGTAGGGTAAAAGTTCGACTTTAGACCAAGTTTCGGTTATATCAGTTAATCCTTTGTGCGTGTCCCCGATCCCAGAGCCCTGCCCAGGAAAATGTTTTGCACATGATAGTACGCCAGATTTTTTTAATTCTGATATGAAGATTGAAGAATGATTGATTACTTTATTGGGATCTTTACTCAATGCTCTGTTTGCATTACCAATGTAAGAAGATTTACCATAATCAAGATCTAAAACAGGTGCATAGTTTAAATTTATACCTACATCACTCAAACAGTTACCGAGCAATTCAGAATACTGCTTGGTATTTTGAACATCATCAATGAATCCGATTTCATTCCATGATGGAAAATCAGGGAAGCCGTACTTTTTCTTTAACCTATTTACTTTTCCTCCTTCTTGATCAATCGAAATTAGAAGAGGGTTGTCTGAACTATCCTGTAGACCTTTGGTTAAATTTTGAAGTTGACGTTGTGATATCACATTTCTCGTTTTATTTCTTTTGTTTTCCATATCCTCATCATAGAGGATAACGCCTGAAATATTATAGTTTTTTATATATCGCACAATATCTGACTTAGGAGTAATTGTGCTTTCCTTAAACCCAGCAATGATTAGCTGGCCAATTGTTTGTTCAAGTGTTTTTGCCATTATATTAAAATAATTTGAATAAATTTAATACTGTATGAATACAGATAATATGAAACCTTACTTAAGATTATTCAGAACTTTTACTTCCCTAATTGCTATTGTTTTTCTAGTAAGTAGCTGTGCTAGTGTTCAATTAAATCAAAAAAATTGGGCAGAAAAAACGATAAAGAAATTAACTCTTCGCCAAAAAATTGCTCAGATGATGATCTATCGTATGCATCTCAAGTATGCTAGTATAACTCCTCAAAAATGGGATGAAATTAAATCTCTGTTAGATAATGATGGCATTGGAGGTATTCACATTTGGTCTGGAGATGGTTCTAGCGCACTATCGATGTTAAATGAAATTCAAAGAAGGTCAACAATTCCCATTGTGATCGATGCAGACATTGAAAGAGGGCTTGGTCAGCGTTTTCCTTCAGGAACAGACTTCCCTCCCTTGATGGCAATTACTGCGACGGGAAATCCAAATAATGCTTATGAAGTAGGAGCCATAGTAGCAAAAGAATCTAGGGCTGCAGGAGTTCAATGGAACCTTTCACCTGTTGTAGATGTAAATAATAACCCACTAAATCCAATTATCAATACAAGATCTTTTAGCGAAAATCCTGGAATTGTGAGTGAGTATGCTGCCCAATACATTCGAGGTTTGCAAGAAAATGGCATGATATCGACAGCGAAACATTTTCCAGGGCATGGAGATACTCAAACGGATTCTCATAGCTCTCTAGCAATGATACCTAGTGATTCATCAAGATTATGGTCTGTTGAATTAAAACCATTTATTGATGTAGCTAATGCAGGCGTAGATGCAATTATGATTGCTCATGTACATGCTCCAGATTTTCAGCCAGAATCAGATATTCCAGCTACCCTTAGCAAATTTTGGGTTACCGATATTTTAAAAAATAAAATAGGTTATAAAGGTATAATTATTACTGATGGAATGGGTATGGGTGGCGTGACGAAAAACTATGCAGATGATTACGCTATTATTGAAGCTGTCAAAGCTGGGTGTGATGTTATCATTCAGAATTATGATATTGTTGGATCAATTAATGCGATAGAGGATGCAGTTAAAAACAATGAAATATCAATCGAACAAATTAATTCTTCTGCTCTTAAAATGCTTAAAATGAAAGAAAATGCAGGATTGCATTTAAATCCATTTGTAGATCTCGATTTTATGATGAAAACGATTGGAATAAAAGAGCATAGAGAGGCATCTGATAGAATTTCAACGGAGGCAATTACTCTAGTAAAAGATGAAAAAAATCTATTACCATTAGATGTAGATCTAAAAGATACGTTATATGTTTTTGATATATACGATCAAGAGCATAAGCATTCTTTATCCAGTATATCCTCTAGTCTAAAAAGAGAAAGATTTCCAATAAGAACTATTCAAATAGATGAATCTGATAAAAAACATGTATTAGATGCCATCCTAGGTAAGATACCTAAAAACAGCAGAATTTTAATTAATGCTTTTGTTAGTCCTAAAGAGTGGAAGGATAGAATATTCTTTCCTGATAATGAGACATATTTTGTAAAAGAGCTAATGAAAATTTCTGATAGAGTGATTTTAGCTAGTTTAGGAACTCCTTATTTGCTAATGGACTTTCCAGATGTATCAACATATTTATGTGCATATAAAGGAAGTAGTGTCATGCAAAATGCTCTATACAAAGCTTTAATGGGTAAAGAAAATATCTCAGGAAGACTTCCTATATCCATTCCGGGAATGTATGAGATTGGTTCTGGCTTATTTTTGGAAAAAAGAGTAGAAAGCCCAATTGTGAAAAAATTTGAACCCGGGAAATTATTGCTTAGAGTTAGGTCAAAAACTGTTAATGCAAATATTTCAAAAATAGATCAGTTAATGAATCAAGCAATTGCTGAAAATGCTTGGCCAGGTGCTGTTCTATTAGCTGCTAAAGATGGAAATATTTTTTATCAAAAAGGTCATGGATATCATACCTATCAGGGCAGAAATATTATGCGCTCAAGTGATATTTTTGACTTAGCATCAATAACAAAAACTGTTGCGACTACTTCTTCAATTATGAAGCTTAAAGATTTAGGCAAAATTGACATTAATAAGCCGGTAGTACATTATTTGCCAAAATTTAAAGGGAACGATAAAAAATATTTTAATCAAAAATCTAAAATAACTATCAAAGATCTGCTGGCACATGCATCAGGACTACCAGCATTCAAGCAATATTACAAGGAGGAAAAAACTAGAGAATTAGTTTTAGAAAGTATATATGATACTGTTCCTATTAAAAGTAATAGAGATACAACTATTTATTCAGATGTAGGCGCGATCATTTTAGGTGAAATTGTCGAAAAAATTAGTGGTCTTTCTTTAAATGTTTTTGCTGATTCTATGATCTTTAAACCTCTTGGAATGGGAACGACTTTCTTCAACCCTCCATCAAATAAAATGCGGAGGATAGTTCCTACAGAATTTAAACCTGATGGTACAATTGTACACGGATATGTGCATGATGAAAATGCATATAGCTTAGGAGGGGTAGCTGGACATGCTGGTTTATTTTCAACAGCTAAAGATTTAGCTGTTTTTTCGCAAATGATGTTAAATGATGGTCTTTATGGATGGAAGAGAATTTTTAAAACAGAGACGGTAAATGAGTTTACAACTAAAGCTAATGTTGTTGATGGTAGTTCCAGGCTTTTAGGCTGGGATAGTCCAGGTGGTTATGCATCCGGGGGAATTTATTTAAGCGATAATAGTTTTGGGCACACTGGTTTTACAGGTACTTCAATGTGGATCGACCCTGACCAGGGTATAATTGTTATTTTGCTCACAAATGCGGTTCATCCAAATAGGAAAAATAAATCCCCAAAATATTACGATTGGAGACAGAGGATTCACTCTGCAGTCTATGAATCCTTATCTATTATTAATAAAAATCCAAATTTAAAACTTAGGCCAAGATGGGAAGAGGGTGAATGACATTTAAAGTTTTTGTTTCTTTTCTTCTTTTTATTGCAAATGATATTTTTTGTCAAGACATGCAAATTGTTATGGAAACAAAGTCGTATTTCAACGCTCCTGTTGTTGGGAAAATAAATTTATATCAGACCACTTTTTTAGCAAAAAATCAAAAAAATACTAGAGAGGTTACTAGCATTGAGAAAAGACTTTTTGGCTTTCTTGCAGGCTTAATCTCTGATGTCAATGATACTACTGGTCATTTGATCGCTTTTGATGGTAAACAATGGGGGTACAATAAAAACAATAAGGAGTACTGGGATTATTTGAAAAAACAATCTTCTGAAAAAAATAACGAAAGTAATTCAAAAAGTGTCTCTTTTTCTGTGGGTGATAGTGATGATGAGTTTCTATTTATTTCAAGAAAAGAGCATGGAGGGGTGGAAAAAATTCATGGTTTTCAAACAAAAAAATACACAACTATTTTTGAAACGATAAAAAATAGAATAAAAATAGATGAATGGGCTGTTAAAGAGTTGTCTCTTCTTAGAATTGCAGATACTTTAAACAAGGATCTTTTAGTTTTATTAGGCACTCCTGACTCGATCATAATGGCAAGTACTTATGGTGCAGGTCTCTCAAATAATGAGGCGGTTATTGGTTCACCGAAATTGGATAGTTTGTTCTCTCAATTTTCAATAAAACCTATTACAGGAGAAATAATTAAAGGAGATGTTAAGGTTATCGATAAAGAAAGTGACGAAACTAATTTAAGTTTTGGGACTGAAGTTGTGGCGCTTTATGCTGAAGATTTTGAAATAGATTCATTTAACATTGGTAATGATTACGTTTTGATAGATCATTAAGCTGAACGAAAAATTATGAGTTATTACATAAAGACACTTTTCTATGCTATACCAACATTTGCTTTTTTAATTCTAATTGAAGCAATAGTAGCTAAGATCAAAGGTTTAAAAATAAATCGGCCTGCTGATGTTATTTCCTCATTGAGTTCTGGTATTACAAATACCATCAGGGATGCTATTAAATTTACATTTGCAATCGTAACGTATTCATGGCTAGTGGACAACATAGCCATCTATAAACTAGATTCTTATTGGTTAGTATTATTCATTGCATTTTTAGTTCAAGATTTCAGCGGATATTGGGTGCACAGACTGAACCACAGAGTAAATATATTATGGAATAGGCATTTCATTCACCATAGTAGTGAGGATTTTAATTTATCATGCGCTCTACGTCAGTCTATTTCAAATACAATTAAATTTTCAGCTATTTTTATGATTCCGGGCGCATTACTTGGAGTGCCAGCATCTATTTTTGCAGTTCTAGGACCCATACATTTATTTATGCAACTTTGGTATCACACTCAATTAATTGGAAACCTAGGATTACTTGAATACGTTTTCGTTACGCCATCGCACCACAGAGTTCACCATGCTATAAACGATGAGTATATAGACAAAAACTATGGTCAAATCTTAATAGTATGGGATAAAATATTTGGGACATTTCAAGCTGAGCTAAAATCTGTTCCTCCAGTTTATGGTACTCTAAGTCAGGCTAATACTTGGAACCCAATATTAATTAATTATAAATATTTTCTTCAACTTCTCAAAGATGCATGGAGAACCAAAAACCTAATAGACAAAATTAAGATTTGGTTTATGCCAACAGGATGGAGACCAGCTGATGTTTCAAAAGATTATCCAATCAAAAAACTTAGTAATGTGCAAAACCAAAAAAAATATGATACAGAGAATTCTTTTTTTCTAATTGTATTTTGTTGGATTCAATTGATTTTTACACTTGGCTTTATGTTTCACATGTTTTTGGTTTTACATCAAAATGACATTAGTTATAATTATTTTTATGCCATTTTTATATTTATAAGTATTTTTGCATATACATCACTTCTTGATAAAAGTAGTTATGCCTTTTTTGCTGAAGTAATAAGATTCATATTTGGTTTATGGATTTTACAATCGCAAAATTTTAGTTGGTTTAATATTAATGGAATATCAATTTTTTTATTTCTCATAATTTCTATGTTCATTTCGGCATATTTTCATTTTCACATTCAAAAACCATTTAGGTTATCTTTGGTGAAGAAATAATATCGTTATCAACAATTTTTTATAGATTCAAATTTAAAAAAATAATATAGGCTTAATTTTTAACGTCTTGTAAATGGAGTATTTATGCAGTTATCAATAAAAAATGTGTCTAAAACGTATTCTAACAATGTCGAGGCTTTGAAAGATGTTACTTTAGAAGTAGGAAATGGCATGTTTGGACTTCTTGGTCCTAACGGAGCAGGAAAGTCAACATTGATGAGAACCATAGCTGGGCTGCAGGAATTAGATAGTGGAAGCATAACGGTTGGTGATATAGATGTTTCAAAGCATAAGCATGAACTCAGGAAAGTTTTAGGTTATCTTCCTCAAGAGTTTGGTTTATACCCAAAGGTAAATGCATTGGAATTATTTGATCATTTAGCTACTATGAAAGGAATAACAGACTCAAAAGAGCGAGATGAGCTTACTAAATCACTACTCTCTCAAACCAATTTATGGAAATATAGAAATAGAAAATTAGGTACATTTTCAGGAGGTATGAAGCAGCGCTTTGGTATTGCCCAAGCCCTTATAGGGGAGCCTAAACTAATCATTGTCGATGAGCCCACAGCTGGGCTGGATCCAACGGAAAGAAATCGGTTCCATAATTTATTAAGTGCTATTGGTGAGAATGTAATTGTCATCCTATCAACACATATTGTAGAAGATGTTAGTGATCTTTGTAGCAAAATGGCTATAATCAAAGATGGTAAAGTAAAGTTAGTTGGTGAGCCACTAACTCTTGTGAAAGACCTAAAAGCGCAGGTGTGGACCGGTTTAGTGACGAAAAAAGATTTTAAAAATGTAAAAAATGATCACCAGGTTATTTCTTCAAAATTATCAATGGGGAAAGTACAGATTCGAGTACTAAGCGATCAGGAGCCTATAGATGGTTTTAAGCAAGTAGACCCCGAAATCGAGGATCTTTATTTTGCAACGATTAACGAACTGGGTCTAAAAGAAAAAATATAAAATGTGGAAGGATATTTTATATTTTGAAATTCAGCAGGGCTTTAAAAAAGTCTCTGTCTGGGTTTACTTTATAATATTTTTTGCGTTAGCATTCTTAATCGCAAATATACTTGGCGGCGCATTTACTGGAGCTAGTATAGTCATTGGAAACCAGGGTACAAATGTTAACTCGCCTTTGCTCATAGCTGAACTTCAAACGGTTTTTACAATTTTTGGCGTTTTAATTTGCGCTGCGATTTTTGGGAACGCGGGTTATCGAGATTATGAGACCAATATGCACCCCTTGATCTTTACAACTCCTATAAAACCAGCTAGTTATTATTCAGGACGATTTTTGGGTTCTTTCTTCTTAACTATCTTTATTCAGCTCGGAATCACTTTAGGCTTGGCTATAGGATTTTTAATGCCATATTTAGATCAAGATGCAATCGGCATTTTACGACTAGATGCATACCTACATCCTATTTTTATCATGGTCATTCCAAATGTGTTTTTAGTTGGCGCTATTTTATTTTCATTAGCAATACTTTCGAGAAGGATGCTTCCTACATATCTAGCATCAGTGATTTTGCTCTTCGGTTATCTTACATCATCAAATTTGACAAGTGATATTGAAACTAGATGGATAGCAAGTTTACTAGATCCTTTTGGGGGAGAAGCAATAAGTGATTTAGTTAAATATTGGACTCCTACTGAAAGAGATACGCTTCTGATTCCATTAGGGAAATGGCTAGTATTTAACAGGATTATTTGGTTCTTTGTAGGTGCATTCTTTTTTCTTTTTGGCATGAAAAAATTTAGTTTTTCGAAAGAATATAAATTATTCAATCTAAAAAGAGACAAATCATCTCAAACTGCAGAGGAAGAAGTTTTTCAACCAAGCGAAGTTCAAAAAATTATAAGGCCTGTATTTAATCGTTTTACAACTTGGCTACAATTTACTACTCAGTTAAAAATTGAAATAAAAAGAGCTTTTAGAGATCCATATTTTTTAGCCATTGCTGGAACCGCAGCGGGGTTTTTATTATTAAACCAATCTGCAATAGGAAAGATGTATGGGGTGAATACTCTTCCTGTTACATATGAGGTTTTATCTGTCTTAAGCGGGTCTTTTGCTTTATTTATGATTATAATCATTACATTTTATTCTGGACAGATCATTTGGAAAGAAAGAGAGCTTAAAGCAGATCAGATAATCGATTCATTACCAGTTGCAAATTGGATACCTATGGTTTCAAAATTAGTGGCTTTGATTATATTGCCTGGAATTATGCTTTCAGTATTGATGATTGTAGGGATAGGTATACAAACATGGAAAGGATTTTACGATTTTGAGGTCGCCCTCTATTTTAAGAAATTATTTATTTTAGATTGGACTAGGTACATGCTGCTTTGTGTGTTGGCTTTTAGTATTCAAATTATGGTTAACCACAAATATCTTGGACATTTTTTGATGATATTATATTTCTTATTTGGCATTTTTGCTGGACAGCTCGGGCTTAATCATACGCTGTATTATTTTGGGTCAGGTTCTGGTGCACCATACTCGGATATGAATGGTTATACCCCATATTTAGAAAGATTAATTACATATAAACTATATTGGATATCTTTTAGTGCTTTAATTATAATTGTGTCAAATCTATTCTGGGTTAGAGGTTCATATGGAGATTTTAAGTCAAGACTAGAGATAGCTAAAAATCGTATAAATAAGTTTTCCATCATCGGAATTTCAGTGTCGCTAATTCTATTTATTGGATTTGGCAGCTATATATTTTACAACACAAATATTTTGAATGAATATCATCAACCAAAATATTATGAGAAATTGGCCGCAGAATATGAAAAAAAATTTAAGAAGTATAAAGATAGCAAGTTTCCAAAGATCACTTCCATAAGTGGTGAGGTGCACCTGTTTCCCAAAGAATCTAGACTTGAGTTTAGTGGATCATATATACTAAAAAATAAGACAGAAAATAGTATTGATACTATTCACTCCAATTTTAATGCTAGGTTTCCTTATGAACAATATTCCTGGTCAGCAGATAATAAGCTGGTAGTAAGAGATAGCATTTATGGTTGGGATACTTATGTGTTTGATCCTCCAATATTACCGGGAGATGAGATCACCTTGAACTTTTCTGGTAATAGGGGAAGAAAAGGCTTTACAAATAGTGGTGTTGATATGACTGTAATAGATAATGGGACTATGATATTCAGCTCTCAATTATTTCCGACTTTTGGTTATAGCAGTGATAGAGAATTATCCCAGAAAAGGACTAGAAAAAAATATGGATTAAAAGAAGATAAAGATCCTATGAGACCATATAATGATGCTGAAGGCTTAAAATATGGAATATTAGGCGATGATGCTGATTGGGTTGATTATGAAATGATAGTTAGTACAGATGTTGACCAAATAGCTATAACTCCAGGGTATTTAATTAAAGAGTATGAAGAAAATAATAGAAAATTCTTTCATTATAAAATGGACAAGCCGATACATAATTTATTTGCATTTGTATCAGGTAGGTATCAGGTTATGCAAGAGATATGGAATGGAATAAAGCTTGAGATCTTTTATCATCCAAAACATAGTTATAACCTTGCAACAATGATGGACGGGATGAAAAAATCTATAGAATATTATTCAGAGCTATATGGCCCATATCCTTACAAACAGTGTAGAATAATAGAATTTCCTCGTTATTCATCCTTTGCTGTATCATTTCCTAATACTATACCTTTTTCTGAATCAATTGGATTTGTAATGGATGTAGATCCAAATGATCCTGAAGACTTAGATATGCCATTTTGGGTAACTGCTCATGAAATGGGTCATCAATGGTGGCCTCATCAAACAGCTGGGGGAAATGTTCAAGGTTCAGCATTTTTGAGTGAGGGTTTATCAGAATATTCAGCAGTTTCTTTACTTGCTAAAGAGAAAGGCGAGAAACAGCTTAGAAAATTTCTAAAATATGAATTGGACAAATATTTGATGGGCAGAGCAATGGAGAGTAGGCATGAGCCAAGTATCATGAAAACTGAAGGGCAGCAATACATACACTATAACAAAGCCGGCTTAATGATGTATACTTTATCTGATTTCATTGGTAAAGATAAGTTTAACAAAGCTCTAAAAGCATTTATGGACATGTATAGGTATCAGTCGTCACCTTACGCTGATATTGGAACGTTTGTTAATATGATCAAAGAGGAAACTCCTAAAGACCTTCAATACCTCGTTGATGATACATTTTCTAAAATTACCTTGTATGAGAACAAGGCAAAAAGTGCTACGGCAAAGCAAAATGGTGATGGAACATACGAAGTCACATTTACGGTTGAAGCAAAGAAGGTATTCTCCGATAGTCTAGGAAATCAAACTAATGCAAAATTAAATGATTGGCTTGAAGTTGGTATTTTAAGCGAGAGCGATATAAATGGAGAAAAGATAGAGATTCCCATCCTTATTGAAAAAGTTTTTATCACTGATTCATTGACGACTTTTACATATAACATAGACCAAAAACCAATTAAAGCTGGGATTGATCCAATGAATAAGTTTGTTGATCGGATTGTTGATGATAATCTCATAAAAGTAGAATATTAACGTTACCCGCTTTCATTTAATGACTCTGAGACCTTTTTTGTAAAATTAAGTCATTGTAAATTATACTTACCAAATTTCATCGAAATTAAATATTTTAAAAATAGGAGGCATTAATGTCTAACTGGGATAAAGACAGTTTCATAGAGCATATGCGTGAGAATTGCAGTAGGGAAATTGCAAAAATTGGTGAAGCAATTATACAGTTTGCTGAGCAACATGCCTCAGATATTAGCTGGGGTAGGGGTACTGATCATGGGACTATGACATACAGGTGTGATAGTGATGATGGCAATCTGCCTCTTTTTCATATGACTTCTATTGGACAATTAAATCTTCAGATTAATTTTATGCGCAGTAAAGAAATTCCTCCCATGGTCATCCGGGACGTCGTTATAAAATTAGAATCTAACTTTTTGATGGATTATGATGAAGATGGATATCCAAGCGATGTATTTGTTTCAATGGAAGATTTATTCCATACGCAAAGTCAAGTTGACAAGTTCATTAAGACTATGGAAGGCGCTACATACAGGTTAAAACAATAATTATTTTATTATTTATATAATTTCTCTCTGTTTCCCTTTTCAAAAAATGCGATATATACTATCTATTATCGCGATATTTAATATTGTTTTCATTTATGCTGACTCAAATGATCAGGGCGAATTGCCTATAGGATTAACTGATTATGAGAAAAATAATATCAATATCATATATGAAATGGGCAGAGAAACTGACCCTCCTATTGCACCATTAAGGAATATAGCTGAATTCGAGCGTATGAGTGGCGCTCTTATTCGTTATCCGCTTGGGATATCTCTCGAAATAGTTAGGGAATTAGCTGAGGATATAAAAGTTTACTGTTTAGTATCATCATCGCAACAAAATAACGCTATTAGTTCATTTGAAAATGCGAATGTAAATACAAACAATGTTGAATTCATTCTTGGTTCGACAGATAGCTATTGGACAAGAGATTATGGTCCTTGGTGGGTAGTGGATGGGAGCGGGGATGTTAGTGTTGTTGATTTTACTTATAATAGACCTAGGCCAAATGATAATGATGCACCATTTAAAGTATCTGAGTATTTAAATGTACCCTATTATTCTACAGATCTGGTTCATTGCGGGGGTAATTATATGACGGATGGACTTGGTACTGCTTCCTCATCTGACTTAGTGTATTCAGAAAATGATGAAACCGATCAGCAAATCAATGATCTAATGGAGTCTTATTATGGCATTGATACCTATCATGTCCTTCCAGATCCAAATAATACATATATTGATCATATAGATTGTTGGGGAAAATACCTCAGCCCAACCAAAGTATTGATAAGAGAAGTCCCGCAAAATCACCCGCAGTATAACGAGATTGAATATGTAGCTAGCTATTTTTC